>Ga0206845_1044_pt3 | contig 42475 bp, 27 predicted proteins | sample Alteio_BWOrgCont_19_FD_152887 | JGI IMG/M metagenome (GOLD analysis project Ga0206845, IMG submission 152887) | Enriched cells from forest soil in Barre Woods Harvard Forest LTER site, Petersham, Massachusetts, United States -... | ecosystem: Environmental > Terrestrial > Soil > Temperate forest >...
CACGATCAACTCAGGCTGCGCGAGCTCGAAACGGCGTACGTCTCGACAATCCACGGCTTCTGCGCGCGCGTGCTCCGGGAAAACGCGATCGCAGCGGGAATCGATCCCAGGTTCTCCGTCCTCGACGCGCGCGAATCGGAAGATCTGCAGTATGCCTGCTTCAATTCCGCACTGGACGAGCTGGTCGCGAACCGCCGGGCGGAGGCGCTCGAACTGATCCCAGCGCTGCAGAAACCTGACATCGCCGGTGATCTGAAGAACGCGTACGACGCAATCCGCTCCGCCGGCAAGACTATCGCAGAGGTGCGTGCGATGCGGTGCCCGACGCCCGCGGTCAGCCAGTTGGAAATGTCGAGCGTCCTCCGCGGACTTCTTGCCAACTGGACGGGTCGCCTTACCGAGAACCAAAGGTTGCAACGCGCAGAGCTCCTCGAATTCGCCGAGCGCCTCGGAAAGACCGGCGACCCTTTCGCCTTGATCAGCGAGTGGAAGCCGAATACCCAGCGCGTTCCAATCGAACGCAGGCCGGAGCTGAAGGAGTTCCGCGAAACTCTTCGCAGCTGGGCAGTCGACTGCCGCACCTCAAATTTTCGTGCGCTCATATTCGACGTTCTGTTTCGCTTCGAGAGTCTCTATGGTGAACGAAAGGCGGCGGGCGGTGATCTCGATTTCAACGACCTCGAACGACGCACTATCGAGCTGCTGCGGGCGAGTGAAGACGTCCGGAATCGTGTCCGCACCCAGTTCCGTCAGGTCATGCTTGACGAGTTTCAGGACATTAACCAGCAACAGGCGGAGTTGATCGAACTGGTCAGGGGCGAAGATGTTTTCTTCGCCGTCGGCGACGTTAACCAGTCGATCTATGGATTCCGTCACGCGCGCCCTGAGATCTTTCACGATTACCGCGACCTGATCCGCAACTCCGGCAAGCATTCGGCCGAGTTACTTCATAACTTTCGCAGCCGGACTTCAATCCTGCGCTGCGTTGAGACGCTTCTGAACGCCGCGGAAGGCATCGACCCGCGCGAACTCGTGGGAGCTTCCCGCTTCTCCGGGAAGATGGAACCTTCTGTCGAAGTTCTGAAGGTTCACGATGCGGACAAGGAAGAAGCTGCGCTCAAGGAAGCGCGCTGGATCGCATATCGGGTTCTCTCGCTGCGCGGATCGCTCCTGCTCGGGCCCGAGGGAAAAACGCGTCTTGCAGACTTCGCGGATTTCGCGGTCTTATGCCGGAACAGCGAGTCGATGAAGCCGATTTTGGAGGCTTTCGACCACGCGAACATTCCTTATGTGTGCGGCAGACGTCAATCTTTTCTTCTGTCCCGCGAGTGTCTCGACATCACGGCGTTGCTCCACACGATCGCGAATCCACGCGACGCCATTGCGCTCGCGACCGTGCTGCGCTCGCCTCTCGCGGGGATCGGCGATGAAACCCTGCTGCGGATCAGACTGCTGGGCGGTTCCTTGCCCGGTGGCCTGAACCTGCTGGCGTACGATGATTCGAAACTGGCGGGATTTGCGCCCGAGGACTCCCGCAAACTGAAGCGCTTCACAGGAAATCTGAAACGCTGGCGGGCCGAACAGCCCGTGATCTCGCTGGAACTCTTGATCGTGCGCGCGCTCAGCGATTGCGGCTTCGTCTGGCTTCCGGGCACGGTGGTAGGCGATAACATCGAGAGCTTCCTCCATATAGCGTGCACACGAGGGGAGGAACTCAGCCTGACGGCGTTTCTGCAGGAAATCGAGAGTCTTGAGAAGGCCGTCAACCTCGAATCCGAACTCTCCGACGAAGACCAGGGCAACTGCGTTCAGGTAATGACCGCCCATTCCGCCAAAGGGCTCGAGTTCCCCGTAACGATCATTGCCGCGATGGATAAGGGTACCCAGCGAAATTCGGCTCCAGCAACCTTCACACCGGCGTTTGGTCTCGGTCTAAAGTGGCGGAACCCTCAGGGAAAATCCGGGGATGACGGTCTCAACGACTCCTGGCAACTTCGGAACACAAAGTATCTGGAAGAACGGGAAAAGCAGGAAACCAACCGCCTGCTGTATGTCGCCATGACTCGCGCGGAGGAGCATCTGATCCTCTCGTATTCGCGCGGCAAGACCAGACCTTCGAACTGGGCAAAAATCGTCGAGAAAACCTTTCAACTCGACGAACGGCAACCCGCCGCCGAACCGCAAACAGACGTAGTCGCCGCGCCGAATGGCGAAACATTTGAAGTCGCGGTTCGGGTGGTTGAAAGCGAACCGCCGCTGCTGCGCGCGAGGAGCACCGATCCGGCGGACAGCGAAGGCATCTTCGCGGTGCCTCGGCCTTCGATGGACGATCAGCATGATTCCGCTGTCAATGTCACCTCGCTGGCTGTATTCGCAGACTGCCCGCGCAAATATTACCTGCAACGGTACATTGGCTGGAATGGCGGGGGCTGGAATGGAAGACCCTCGTCATTCGATCCTGAGCAAGATCAGCCCGAAGACGATCAGTCCGAGGAAGATTCCCCGGATTTGAGCGCGGCCGACCTCGGTACAGCAGTTCATGAAATACTCAGCGGAAAAACGGGCGACTATCCCGAAGAGGCACACCTTCTCGCCAATGTATTCCTCCAAAGCGAATTGGGCGCACACGCCGCGGCGGCCATCCGATCGGGCCGGGAGTGGGACTTCATCGTCGATATCGATGGCACGCTGGTCAGGGGAACTATCGATCTCTGGTTCGAAGACAAGAACGGCGAGATTGTCATGGTGGACTACAAGACGGATGCCATAGACGCAAGCGCCGCGCCACAGAGAGCCGAATCTTACGCGCCGCAACTCGCACTCTATGGGATTGCACTCGATCGCGCGCTCGGAAAGCGGCCCGCGTACGCCTGGCTTCATTTCCTCCGCTGCAACGCTCTCGTGAAGGTCCCGCTCGACGATCAGGCTATTCAACGCGTCGGGGACCTGTTGGCAGAACTCCGGGAAGCGCAAGATGCGTTGCAATTCGATTTGCGCTTAAGTGACCGCTGCCGAAGCTGTCAGTTCTATCGCGGTATGTGCCCGGCCGCATAAGCTGGCGCCTGTTTTTCGTTAGCCGGACCGGTTTACGCGCAATGTTCTCGTTTGAATACAAGCGAGCCATTATGCGGACTCGTTCTCACTAATCCCTGCTTCGATTTCGGCGGGGTGGGAACGCGCTTAGCCCCGAGCGTTCACCAGATCCTCCGCCGTAGAAAGGGGTACGCGGCTGGCGGGGACTGTTCGCTGGCCCCCAGACCCCTGGTTTGATCGAGCAACCAAACCAGAATTCCGGGCCGAACGATACACGTTTCTCCACCGCACACGTGGGATGAGAATCGATACACGGAAAGCCGTTGCCAGGCTCCTGAACCACCCACTTCAGGATCTGTGCTATTCACGCCGTGGCAAGAAAAAACGTCCGTCCATACCCCGCGTCCCCCTTCATCCCGAGATCCCGCGCGTCGTACAGAGTCACGCCGCTGAACCCCGTCTCTTCCAGCGCATCCTGGACTGCGGCAATGCTGTGACAAGTCTGACGAAGAGTGAAATCCTCGCGCTGCCACTCGTTCGCAAGGCCCTTGCCGGTCTTCTCGAACGCAGTCACGTCGTACCTGCCTTTCTTCGTCTCTTCGTCGAACTCAGACCGCATCACGCACACGCTGTCCGGCTCCACAATGGAATCCGAATTATTCCAGTAGAGGACATAGGCTTCTTCGCGATTCAAATCGAACAGAAAGGGCGCTCCCGTCCGCAGATGTCCGCGAATGCAGGTAAACGCCGCCATAAGGTCCTCGATCTCCGGGACGTGGTTCAGGCTTTCGTAAACGGAATACGCGGCATCGAAGGTGCGCCCGAGCGCGAAATCACGCACATCGGCTACTGTAAATTCCAGCCCCGGAGCATTTTCCCGCGCATAGCGGATCATCTCGCTCGACGCATCCATCCCGGCGACCGCGTAACCCCGCCGACGCACCTCCTCCGTAAACTGACCGGTTCCGCAGCAGACGTCGAGCACGGCCGCGCCGGACTCCACGCGAGACAAGAGAAGCCGTTCCACAACCGGAGCCGCCTCCGCCCGGTAGTCCGCGCCCCAGTGGCGGTTGTAAATTCGCGCGAACGGGTCGTATTCCCGATTTCGTTCGACGCTCCGTCCGGTCTGCTTTGGCGCGCGCGGCATCAATACCAGTGTCATATGTATGTGTTCGCGTATCGCAATGCCATACTGAATTGTTCGAGCATGAGTCCAGGGACCATCACCAGCCCCAGCGTCGAAAAGTACGGAGAAACCGCCAAAAACCCTCTTTACCGGGTGGTACTCCTTGACGATGACGACCACACTTACGATTACGTGATCGAAATGTTGCAGAAGATCTTCATCTTCACGGCGGAGCAGGCGCTGCGGCACGCGCAGGAGGTCGACTCCATGGGCCGAACTGTTCTGATCACCTGCGAGCTTCCCGAAGCCGAGTTCGCGCGCGACCAGGTCCAGGCTTACGGCCGGGACTGGCGCCTCCCACGCTCAAAGGGTTCGATGTCGGCTGTGGTCGAACCCGCAGGCGATTCGGCCTGACCCGGTCAGCCTTGACAGCGCCGTCCGGCGCACTTTTCTATACTGGTACTTTCATCACGATGCGAAGTGTTCGTTGGCTGTTGCTGGTGGCGATGATAGTCATCGCAGCGGTTGTGTTCGGGATCTATCGTGCCCACCGCCTGACGCAACGCCGCCAGCGTCCGGTAGCCTCGACACCGGTTCCTCTCGATTCCAAATCCGTCGCCCGCGACTGGGAGTGGGGTCAAAGCGCCAACGGGCTGCCTGCCGCCAAAATAATCGCGAAACACTACGGCCAGTCGGTTGACGGCTCACTGGTCCAACTCAATGACATCGAGTTCCAGGTTTATCAGAAGGACGGTCTGCATTATGACCGGGTAAGGAGCGCCTATGCCCAACTCACCACAGCCGAGCACAAATTCTACTCGCCCGGCAACGCCGAAATTACTCTGTCCGTGCCCGTTCATGGGACACCGCCCCACCCGCTTACGTCTATCACCACCGCCGGTTTGAACTTCGACAGCGAGTCTTATCAGGCTGTCACCAACAGGCACGTCTCTTTCAAGTTTGAAAATGGCGACGGCACCAGCGACGGCGCTACGTACGATCCTTCGACCCACACCCTCAATCTGACGAGCAACGTTGTCGTGAATATGAATGGCAAGGGCTCCAACAGCAAACCGATGAGGATCGAGTCCAATCAACTCGCCTGGAACGAATCGACCGGAGTGCTGTTCCTTTCCCCCACCTCGCATCTCATCCGCGATCAGAACAAGATCGATGCAGGCTCAAGCACGGTTCTGATAAAAGACAATCTCATTAGCATCATTGATGCGGACCAGGTTCACGGAGCCGATCGGCAGCCGGCGCGTCAGGTCGAATACGCGGCCGACAAAGTCCACGTGGAGTACAACGATCAGAACGAGATCGACAGAATCACCGGGTTGGGTAACGCAAAGCTCGTCTCGAACGGGCAAGGATCGCAAATAACGGTGACCGGTACCCAGGTCGACCTCATGATCGCGACCCTGAACGGCCAGAGCGTACTGTCAGCCGTAAACGTCAACGGTAAAGGCTATCTCGAATCGAAACCCCTGCCCGATCCGAAAGGCGCAACACCGGATACCAAAATTCTGCGGTCAGAGATCCTGAATCTCAAAATGAAACCTGGAGGGAAGGACCTTGAGCAGGTCGTGACTCAGGCTCCAGGCACGCTTGAATTCCTCCCGAACCAGCCGGCCCGTCATCGTCGTATCCTCAAAGCCGAGCGCATGACGGTCGCTTATGGCGCGAAGAACGAAGTGCAATCTTTCTTCGCCACCGCCGCATCCACGGAGACCTACCCGTCCGAAGAGGAACGCAAAAACAAAAAGGCGGCGCTCACAACGGCCTACACCAGCAGCAAAATAATCGAGGCGACGTTCGATGAAAAAGGCGAACTGAAGTTGATGAAGCAGTCGCAGGACTTCCAGTACACGAATGGCGACCGCAAGGCGCAGGCGGACAGCGCCACCCTTCAGAACGACACCAACATTATGGATCTGGATGCGAATGCGCGCATCTCCGATATGTCCGGCTCGACGAGCGGCGACCATATCCAGATGCAGCAGGCGACCGGCGACTTCGACGCTCGCGGACACGTGGCAACGACCCGCCTGCCGGAGCCCAACAAAAGTGAATCCGCCATGCTCGACAAGGATGAACCGACGCTGGGCACCGCCGACCGCGTGACTTCCTCCAACCACAATCACCTGGTTCGCTATAACGGGAACGCCGTCCTCTGGCAGACTTCAAACCGCGTTCAGGCGGACCGTATCGATGTCGATCGGGACAAAAAATCGCTGGTCGCAGACGGAAAGGTCGTAACGTGGTTTGAAGATAAACCCAACGCGGATGCCCCGCCGACCCCTCAGCCGGCCCAACCGACATACACAATTGTGAAGGCGCCTCACATGTTTTACACGGACGGGGATCGCCTCGCGACCTATACGGGAGGCGTCGATTTCTGGCGCCCGACGCTCACCGTAAAGAGCGCGTCGCTCAAAGCATTTCTGAACCCGCAGGACTCCGACGCCGATTCGCGTATCAACCACGCTTTCGGGGATGGCAGCGTCGAGATCGTCCAGTTCGTCCAGGATCGCCAGCGCGTGGGGCACAGCGAGCATGCAGAGTACTATACGGACGAAGGCAAAATCATACTCACCGGCGGAGAACCGAAACTCGACGACTCCAAACGGGGTAATACAACTGGGGAGAAACTCACGTATTACACGGGTGACAACCGTCTTCTGATAGACGGCGCCCCGAAGCAGCCGACGCGAAGTCATCTTCGCAAGAAGTCGTAAATGCAAACTCTCGAAACCGTAGAGATTTCGAAATCCTATCGCGGCCGCCGCGTGGTCGACGACGTTTCGGTATACGTCAATCCGGGGGAGATCGTCGGGCTGTTAGGGCCGAACGGCGCCGGAAAAACGACGTCGTTTTACATGGTGGTCGGGCTGATCAGTCCCGATTCGGGCAAGGTTCTCCTTGACGGCGAGGATCTGACGAACATGCCGATGTTCAAGCGCGCCCAGCGCGGCATCAGCTATCTGCCGCAGGAAGCTTCGGTATTTCGAAAACTGACCGTCGAAGAAAACCTGATGGCGATTCTGCAGACGCGCCGGATGACGAGCCGCGAGCGCCGGGACAAGATGAATCAGTTGATCGACCAGATGGGCTTGGGAACGGTGAGGCGCAGCAAGGGGTTTGTCCTCTCCGGCGGCGAGCGGCGCCGCGTGGAAATTGCCCGCTCCCTGGCGATCAACCCCAACTTTATGTTGCTGGACGAGCCTTTTTCGGGAATCGACCCGATTCAGGTCCTCGAACTCCAACGAATCATTCTGGATTTGAAACGGGACGGCCTTGGAATTCTGGTGACCGACCACAACGTTCGCGAAACTCTGAGCGTCACTGACCGGGCATACATCATCAACGAGGGAAAGATTTTTCGGACGGGGACCCCGGAACGGCTGGCGCAGGACCCGGAAGTGAAGCGCGTTTATCTGGGAGAATCGTTTACTTTCAGCTGGCCCTAGGCCCTTCAAACGGGTGCAAACCGCGCACGTCGACACATTCTTTGTGTGAGCGGGCACTTCCCGCCGCAGAATTGCCCTCTTTCGCGTCTGGAAAGCCTACAAGAGCACGATCGGGAACCGGACGAACCTGGGGATGGCTGATTTCCTGGCCGACGCTGGCATCCTCCGGAGGCCCGGAAACAAAAAGCCCACCCCGATGAAAGGGTGGGCTTACGCTCGCTTCGCCGAAGCGGAGCGATTCGATGGGAGAATCAGTTTCGACGGCTTCACAACCGCCAAAAACTTAGTGATTGGATCTTAAAGTTTCGCGCCGGGCTTCGTCAAGTAGAAATCCGAGGTAAGTTTTCCACAGGATAATAACATGATTTTGGAAGTTTTATAAAATTTGTTGATTTCCCTTGACAATTCGATTATTTTGGGGTTGCGCGAATCGGCAGCATTCGAAAAATCCGCAATCATTAGGATTCACGGAACTTAGGATCGCCGCGCAGCGATCCAGGAAGCGATTTTCCTCCGAATTATTGGTGCCCCGAAAGGTGGAGGGAAATCATGTTGTCGCCATCACCCGAGGCTCCGGAGCGTCTCAGCAGAATTCGGAGGCCGCCGACAACGAGACCTGAAACCAGGCAGAATCCCGCCAGCACCAGGCAGAGGATGAAAATGTTGAGAAACAGATTGGCAGGGTTGTCCTTCTGCGTCGGAACACGTTCCGGAACAGTAACTTCCGCCTGATACCTGATGCGGGACAAGAGCCTTTCGGCATCGTCGGGATTTGCCGCCTTCAGGACGACTGCCACCAGAGGCCCGCTGCGTTTTACCATCGTGCCCGGAACCTGTTGGAAATGAACGATTCGGTCTCGCGCCATCTCCATCGTCGGATAGGTGAAAAGCGCCAGCGTGACTTCTTTCCCGGGGGTACCGTACTTCGCTAGTTCACCCTCCGCGTTGAAATGGAACGCTGCAGTACTGGGAGGAATGGAGGGGGCAAATTGCGCGAGGCTGTCAGGCCCTAGAATATATCGTTCAGAGTTCGGTTGCGCGCCTGCCGGCATGTACCGCGGCAAGCTCGGCAGTGGCGATTGCGCGTAGAGAGGTACCGTTCCGACGATATGATTTAATTCTTCAGGTTTTGGCTTGTATCCACTGAAAACAAATAGGTAATTTCCAACCGCTACGGCTTCGTCAGTGGCATTGGCTGCTCCCAGCCCACTGACTGGAATTGGCTTTGAATTGTCAGGACGGACCTCTTCGAATGCGGCGAACGCACCCGTGGCGTCGGTGAATCGATATGCGGAAATCGTGTACTGACGGGCTCCGTCCGCATAGGGGGCCTTTTCAGAGGCCTGCAAACCATATTCTTGCCAGACCTTCCGGTCGGGTACCGGAGCAGCCGCGACCGGACCCTTTTTCCAGTCGCCGATCGTATCCGGCAGGATCGGCGCCGCGCTCGCAATCGATTGAAACAGCGCCACGGCCGGAACCAGCAGAAATAGTTTGTTCATGGTAGACAGTACTATAGACGCGGGCTGCGGTATTTCGGATCAATCACGCTGTGCCGTGACATTTTTTGTATTTCTTGCCGCTCCCACAGGGGCAAGGGTCGTTGCGCCCGATCTTCGGGCCGCCATTGGAAACCGTCTGGTTTGCCGTGGTTGACCCGTTCGTGCCCGCAAACTGCAGATCTTTGAGCTCACGCTCATGCTGTTTCTGGATATTCCGCGTCATATCCTGAACCGCGCTCTGAGCCACGAGGCGCTGCTGTTCTTCAAGTTGCCTCGCTACCTCAAGCTTCTTCTGCTCCTCGATTGCCTCGTCTTCCTCATACTCCGAGTCTTCATTGGCGAAGGGCAGCGATTCCGGATTTTGTTCAAAACGCAGGAAATAGAGGTAACGAACCGTCTCGTCCTCGATCCGGTCCATCATGTCCTGGAACAGCGTGTACGATTCCTTCTTGTACTCAACCAGAGGGTCTTTCTGACCGTAGCCGCGAAGCCCGATTCCCTCTTTCAGGTGGTCCATCGACAGCAGGTGATCTTTCCACTGATCGTCGATGACGTGGAGCATGATATTTCGCTCGGCTTCCCGCATCAGGGAGGCGCCGACAAGATCTTCTTTAGCCTGATACGCGGCTTTGGCCCGTTCAAACAATTCCGCATCGATCTGATCGCCATTCAAGCCTGCGAGGTCATTCGGATTGATCCGAACCCCAAACTGCGTGAGCATGTCGGTCTGGAGGCCGGTCAGATCGTAGTTTTCCGGATGCGTATTGCCGGGGCACCGAATATCCACCATGCCCCCGACAACGCCCTGCGTCATTTCGAGCACGCGCTCTTTCTGATCGAGGCCCTCCAGCAACTGCCGCCGTGTGCCGTACACAGCCTGCCGCTGTTTGTTCATGACATCGTCGTACTCGAGCAGGTGCTTGCGCGATTCGAAGTTCTGCGCTTCGACCGCCTTTTGCGCCGCCGCAATTCGCTTCGTGATCAGGTTCGATTCGATGGGCACGTCTTCTTCCATGCCCAGCCGCAACATGAGATTCTGCATCCGCTCGCCGCCGAAGATTCGGAGCAGATCGTCCTGCAAAGACAGGAAGAATCGGGAACTACCCGGATCGCCCTGGCGTCCTGCGCGTCCACGCAACTGGTTGTCGATTCGACGAGAGTCGTGGCGCTCCGTACCGACGATGTGAAGGCCGCCCAGCGCCACGACTTCGTCGTGCTCCACCTGACAGGCGGCCTTTACTTCCGCCAGCGTACCTTCCCAATCCGCTTTGAATTCCTCCCGGTCCGGATCTTTGCCCTGCTTCTTCATGACGTCCCGCGCCATGGCTTCAGGGTTTCCGCCCAGCAGAATATCCGTGCCGCGTCCCGCCATGTTGGTCGAAACGGTTACGGATCCTTTACGGCCCGCCTGCGCGACGATGTGGGCTTCCCGCTCGTGATTCTTGGCGTTCAGAACTTCGTGCCTGACGCCGTTCTTCTTGAGCAGCGCCGCCAGTCGTTCCGATTTTTCCACGGAGATGGTACCCACCAGCACGGGCTGGCCGCGCTCCTGGAATTCCTTGATCTCCTTCGCGGCATTGCGGAACTTCTCGTCCTCCGTGCGGTAGACGATGTCCTGATTTTCCTTGCGGATCATCGGCCGGTTGGTTGGAATGACCGTGACATCCAGCTTGTAGATTTTTTCGAACTCCGCCGCTTCGGTTTCTGCCGTTCCGGTCATGCCGGACAGCTTGCTGTACATGCGGAAGTAATTCTGAAATGTGATGGTCGCGAGGGTCTGATTTTCCCGCTCGATCTTGACCCCTTCCTTCGCTTCAACCGCCTGATGAAGTCCGTCGCTCCAGCGCCTTCCCGGCATCAGACGCCCGGTGAACTCGTCGACGATGATTACTTCGCCGTCTTTAACGACGTAATCTTTGTCCCGCTGGAAGATCGAGTGCGCCTTGAGCGACTGCTGGATATGGTGATTCCACTCCACATTCTGCGGCTCATACATATTGCCGATGCCGAGAAGCCTTTCGACGTGAAGGACGCCTTCTTCAGTCAGGGCCGCGCTCCGATGTTTTTCGTCTACGGTGAAATCGCCCGTGGTGTACTTCTCGCCCGGCTCCTTACCCTCGATTACTTCGCCTCTCTGCAGATGAGGGATGACCTTGTTGGCCTTGTAGTACTTGTCGGTTGATTCCTCGCTCGGACCGGAGATAATCAACGGCGTACGCGCTTCATCGATCAGGATCGAATCAACCTCGTCGACGATCGCAAAATTGTGCCCGCGTTGCACACAGTTCTGCAGGTTGAACTTCATGTTGTCGCGCAGGTAGTCGAAGCCGAACTCGTTATTCGTCCCGTAGGTGATGTCGGCTTTGTAATTTTCCTGGCGCTCCCGATCGTCCAGGTCGTGCACGATAATGCCGACTCTCAAGCCCAGAAATCGGTGGATCTGGCCCATCCATTCGGAATCGCGTTTGGCCAGATAGTCGTTCACCGTGATGATGTGAACACCTTTTCCCGAAAGCGCATTCAGATATGAGGGAGCGGTGGCGACCAGTGTCTTGCCTTCGCCGGTCTTCATTTCAGCGATGCGGCCCTTGTGCAGCACCATGCCGCCGATGAGCTGAACATCGAAATGCCGCATTTTCAGAATGCGCCGGCTGGTTTCGCGGACGACCGCGAACGCCTCGATCAGAAGATCGTCAAGCGAGGCGCCCCGCGCCAGTTTTTCTTTGAACTCGATTGTTTTGGCTGCCAGGTCGATGTCGGAGAGCTGCTGCATCGATGACTCGAGGTCGTTGATGGCGGCGATGACCGGACGCATCGCCTTGACCTCGCGCTCGTTCCTGGTGCCGAAGATTTTGGCTAATGCTGCGTCGACCATAGATAGATTCGCCTCTATTTTAACGCGCGAAGAGTTTAGCGCGGAAACAGGGTCGCCTGGTAGATGTACGCACTGCAGAGGTTTTTGTTACCGCTCGATGCCGATGGGAGCGTCAGACGCTGAATCAAGTCGCAGTCAGGGCTTTTCGGGCAGGGCAGCGGGAGAAGACTTACGATATCCGAGGGCTTCCTTGAGACTCGTGTCCGCGGTTTCGAGGCATGATTCCACCTCATCCGCGTGGGGAATCTTGGAACCGTCGACCTCGTTGAGCGTGGCCCGCACCGATTGAATTTTCAACATACTGTCCGTAATTCTTTCACGATCAACTGTTGTTAGTTTCATAGTCGGACGAACACCCGTGTTCTTCGAGGTGACGCATGTACGCGTACTTCGCGTTTTGCTTCTTCTCGTTTGCATGATGGATCAGCAGATCGAAGCGATTTGCGCTCGCATCTCCTTCCACCACTGCCAGAAATTGCTGTTCATGCAGGAGCAAAAGGTCCTGCACGGACGCTCCAAACAGATCGAGAAGCCGCCTGCCTTCCTCGCAAAAGTATCTGGATTCCGATAAATGTCGTCTGGAACCGATCCCGGAATCCTCTAAAGCCATGTGCAACTCTGCCTGCCCCTCTCGGTTAGCCACCCGCACGCGGCGTGCCATTCTTCAACTAAAGAGTCTGGCCTGCTGCCTCAAGTCGTCGCCAAAGATTCCGATGAACTTTGCCGCCAGCGCAACCCCTGTCCACAGTGCGAGGGAGGTGCAGGCGACGAGTCCGGAGCGAAGAGGCGGAACCGCCGGCTCCGCCATCACCACTCGCCGATGTACCGTGAAATGAAAAACAAGCGCAATTGTCAACAGGCCCATCTTTGCCCAGAAGGAGGAACTGTCAAAGCATCTCAGAGCTTCGGAAGAAAGCAGCAGCGGCCCGGTCATCAGCATAACGGCGAGGCCGCCGCGGGTCCAGGGCCTGAGATCCTCGCCCAGCCGCGAAACAGGATATTTCCGCATCCCGAAACCCAGCAGAGTGAGATCTACGGCGAGAATCGTGCCGATCAGCAACGTCATCCCGATCAGATGAATGATCTCGAAGAACGCGATCAAAAACGACGAGGCGCTTATCGTCTTCCCGAGAAAGGAGTGGCCATACCACTCGAATAACGGGAAGAGGCTCTGCCGGCTCACGTCTTATCGTAGCCCGGCCCATAGGCGATTGCCCTGCCAGCGGCGATGATGCCGATCCACAATATCAGAGACAACAAACCTGCCATCCTGGCGCGCGCCGGAATAACCTCCCCGTTCCAATCTCCCACCTTGCGGTATACAGTCACGTGGAAGATCAGAGCGTTCAAACCCGCGAGACATAGGAGCACTAATTTGATACGAAAGGCCGGACTGCTGTACAACCGCACAGCTTCTGCCGAAAACAAAGACCAGCCGGTGATGAACATCAACCCGAACCCCCATAGAGTTCTGGGCACTCCCCGCGCGACAACATCCGAAACGGGTGACCGCTTCAACGCCAGGCCGAGCAGTCTCAGGTCGACGAGCATGATTGTGCCCGCTACGAGAACGATGCCGAGGGTGTGCACTGTTTCGATAAGATTGAACATCCACACGGAATCTCGCAGGGCTACGGCCGGTCGTGTGTTTTCCAGCCACTGGCAGAGAACAAGCAGGGACACCAGTAGATGACTCTATCTCAAAGCGCCTTCTCGCCGCAAAAACCTTCGCCGCGGCCGCGGCGTGTCGCCCTCTCGTGGAGCAGCGGAAAGGACAGCGCCTGGGCTTTGCAGCTGTTGCGGCAGACAGCAGGTATCGAAATTGCGGCGCTCATCACGACATTCAATTGCACGGCGGACCGCGTCGCCATGCACGCGGTAAGGCGCGAGCTGGTCGAGACACAGGCGACACGAGTCGGTTTACCTCTCTGGTCTGTCGACCTTCCGTGGCCTTGTTCCAACGAGGTGTACGAAACCCTGATGGCCGGAGTCTGGCGTCGCGCGACCGAGGCGGGCGTTACCGCCGTCGCCTTCGGAGATTTTTTTCTTCAGGACGTCCGCGAATATCGCGAGCGCCAGATGGCGGCCGCTGGTCTCGAACCATTATTCCCCGTATGGCGGATTCCGACCAGGCACCTGGCTTCGGAAATGATCCACGCCGGAGTGAAGGCGACAGTCACCTGCGTCGATCCTTCGAAGCTCGATGGGTCATACGCAGGCCGCGAGTTCGATGCGGAGTTTATTGAGAGTCTTCCTCCACAGTGCGACCCCTGCGGAGAAAACGGCGAGTTCCACACCTTTGTATATGACGCGCCTGTCTTTGCGGCTCCCATCGACGTCCGGATTGGCGAGATCGTGGAGCGCGATGGCTTCGTATTTGCCGATGTTTTACCCTCCTGAATTGTGCAAGACGATATCCGTATGAAATAATTGTTTATGTTCCATAACGAGACACCCCCCCGCCAATGCGTCTACGCTCGCCCTCCGAATCCTCCCAAAAGATTTCAATAATTTTCACGGCATCCCGAATAATGAGGCTTAATCATGGCTAAGAGATATCGTGGTCAGAATTATCCGTCAGTTCCTCCGAACCGGACCTATATTCCAACGCGTAGCGCTCAGAAGCCGCCTTTTTACCCGGAAATAGACGCCGCCAGCCAATGGCCACCGGACTCCGAGGAATGGAGGTCGTTTGCGCGGGATGTTGTGCAGATGCCGGACACCATGATTCCGGCGATCCAGGAGGCTATTCGGCAACAACGCTGGAAGATTGCTCCGAATCCTCTGGCTTCAATCCGAACCGCCGCTCATCAGGAAGCAAAAAGGATGGGATTGACTTAGTCTTCGGGGCCGGTGTCACCGACCTTCAGTACGGCCAGGAAAGCTTCCTGTGGAATATCCACGCGGCCCACACGTTTCATCCGCCTTTTGCCTTCTTTCTGCTTTTCGAGTAGTTTGCGTTTGCGGCTGATATCACCGCCATAGCACTTAGCCAGAACATTCTTACGCATGGCGGAGATGGTTTCGCGTGCGATAACCTTGGTCCCGATCGCGGCCTGAAGTGCAATTTCGAACATCTGGCGCGGAATGAGCTTGCGCATGCGCTCGATGAGCGTCTTGCCCCGCTCGTACGCAAAATCCCGATGGACGATCATCGACAACGCGTCGACCGGTTCGCCCGCAATCAGCACATCCAGCCGAACCATCGGTGAAACCCTGTAACCGGCCAGATGGTAGTCGAGCGAGGCGTAACCCTTCGACGCGCTCTTCAGGCGGTCATAGAAATCGAGGACGATTTCGTTCAGCGGCATCTCATAGAGCAGCATGACGCGCCCCGATCCGATGTACTCGAACTTCTTCTGCACTCCCCGCTTGTCTTCCATCAGCGCCAGGATGCCGCCGATATATTCTTCGCGGGTGATAACGGTCGCGTCGATGATGGGCTCTTCGATCGTTGCGATCTCGCTGGGGTTGGGGAACTTCGTTGGATTATCGACCTGCAGGACCTCACCTTTCGTATTGGTGATTCGGTAGCGAACGCCGGGCGCCGTCGTAATGAGGTCGATATTGAATTCCCGTTCGAGCCGTTCCTGCACGATCTCGAGGTGCAGCAGGCCAAGGAAGCCGCACCGGAAGCCAAAACCGAGCGCTACCGAATTCTCCGGCTCGAAGCTCATGGCGCTGTCGTTCAGGCGGAGCTTCTCCAGCGCATCGCGCAGCAGGCCGTGTTCGTGCGATTCCACCGGGTACAATCCCGCAAACACCATCGGCTTGATCTCTTCGAAGCCGGGTAATGCCTCCGCCGCAGGCTTCAAGGCATCCGTAATGGTGTCGCCGATTCGTGCATCGCCGACGTTTTTGATGTTGGCGTAGATGAAACCGACCTCACCGGCAGTCAGTTCGGGAAGCGGGATAGCCTTCGGCGATTGATAGCCGAGCCCCTCCACGTCGAACTGTTCGCCGTTGGACCAAAGCTTGATCTTCTGACCCATCGCGATCCTGCCGTCCACGATACGCGCCAGGATAATGACGCCTCGATAAGGATCAAACCAGGAGTCGAAGATGAGTGCTCGCAGCGGAGCGTCGGCATCACCGCGAGGTGGCGGGACGCGTTTTACGATCGCTTCCAGGACCTCGTGAATACCGATTCCCTGCTTGGCGCTGACCAGCACCGCATCGCTGGCATCAAGGCCGATTACGTCCTCAATCTGCTCGCGAATCCGCTCCGGTTCGGCCGCGGGTAAGTCAATTTTATTGATAACCGGAATAATTTCGAGATTATGATGGAGCGCGAGATAAGTATTTGCGAGCGTCTGCGCTTCGACTCCCTGAGATGCGTCTACAACAAGCAACGCGCCTTCACACGCCTGGAGACTGCGCGATACCTCATAAGAAAAGTCGACGTGCCCGGGAGTATCGATCAGGTTGAACTGATACCAGTTACCGTCGTCAGACTTGTAATCCAGTCTTACCGCATGGGCTTTAATTGTGATGCCGCGCTCGCGCTCGAGGTCCATGGAATCGAGCACTTGAGCCATCATTTCCCGCTGCGAAAGTGCTCCGGTAGTTTCCAGAAGACGGTCGGCGAGGGTGCTTTTACCGTGGTCGATATGCGCAATGATAGAGAAATTCCGTATAAATTCGGGGACCATGCGGTAAGATGGGGCTGAACCCCGATTATCCCATATGTCCTTTCAGTTCCTCTCTTTTGAGCCGGATAGGGATGGGCTTGCGCTCATCACCGTAAATCGGCCGGAGAAGCTGAATGCATTAAATCGGGAGGTCATTTCCGAACTGGGAGAGGCTTTCCGAGTGGCTCGGGAAGACGCGTCCGTCAAGGCTGTTATTCTGACCGGAGCCGGCGAGAGAGCGTTCGTCGCAGGCGGCGATATCAGTGAGTTGGCGGAGATGGACGCCATCGGAGCCGAGCGGATGTCGCGGCGGGGGCAGGAGATTTTTCGCGAGTTGGAGACGTTGAGAAAACCATCGGTGGCGGCGGTGAACGGTTTCGCGCTGGGCGCGGGGCTCGAACTCGCGATGTGCTGCACGATTCGCATCGCCTCGCCCGGAGCGAAGCTCGGCCTGCCTGAGGTGAAGCTGGGCATCATTGCCGGCTACGGCGGCACGCAGCGTCTGCCTCGTCTGGTTGGGCGGGGGCGCGCGCTGGAACTTCTGCTTTCCGGCGAACCGGTCGATGCAGCCGAGGCATACCGCATCGGGCTGGTGAACGCCATTGCGCCGCAAAGCGAATTAATCGAAACGTCGAAGCAGTGGGTTCGCAAGGTAATTGCGAACGGGCCGCTTGCTGTAGCATTGACGATGGAATCCGTCGATGCCGGGCTCGATGGTGGATTGCAGTCGGGTCTGCGTTTCGAATCCACAGCGTTCGGCCTGAGTGCGGCGTCCGAAGATCGGCGCGAAGGAACCAGAGCCTTTCTGGAAAAACGGAAACCGGTGTTCAAAGCCCAATGAGCGAACAGGCAAACCAGAGCTTCGACAGTACCCTGAGCGCAGCGGGCTTGCGCTTCGCCATTGTGGTCAGCCGTTTTAACAGCTTCGTTACCGAACCCCTGCTTGCCGGAGCGCTCGATGCTTTGGGCAAGGCCGGCGCCGACCTCCAGCAGGTCGACGTCGTTCGCGTGCCCGGCGCGTGGGAACTACCCATTACGGTCCGTATGATCGCCGCGAGCAAGCGGCACGATGCGATCATCTGCCTCGGCGCGGTGATCAAAGGCGATACGCCGCATTTCGATTACGTCGCCGGCGAAGCGGCACGGGGCATCGCGGACGCATCCGCCGAGACCGGAATCCCAATGGCGTTCGGGCTGCTGACCACTAACACCGTCGAACAGGCCGTCGACCGGGCGGGCGGGAAGGACGGCAACAAGGGCTTCGACGCAGCCATGACGGCCATAGAGATGGCCAACCTCCTTCCGAAATGGAGGCCGTTCGGGCACCGCTGATGGCGAGACACCGAGGGCGCCAGCAGGCGCTGCAGCTCCTGTTTCAGTGGGACTTGCGGCGCATGCCGATTGAGGACATTATCGCCGGCTACTACAGCTCGCTGCTGGTCAGCGAGGAGACGGTCGGGCGTCCGCGGCCCGACCAATTCGCCGAACACCTCCTTCGCGGCGTCGTCCAGGATCTGGCAGGTGTTGACGACCTCATCACACGCCATGCGGCGAATTGGAGACTCGAGCGGATGCCGACGGTCGACCGCAATATTTTGCGGCTTGCGGTTTACGAGATGCGCCGTACCGATACTCCGCCGGCGGTGGTGATCGACGAGGCGCTCGAACTGGCTCGCCAGTTTTCGAGCGAGGAGTCGGTCCACTTCGTCAATGGAGTTCTGGACGCAGTGCGGCGCGAACTCCCTCACGCTACTGCTGCACCGTAATCGAGACGCCGGTCTGGGTCTGAACACCTCCGATCGACGCCATGATCGCAGCGTCTCCGTTCGGAATTGACGCGGGTATTGTCACATTGAGTTGATTGAGACCCGCTTCCACGAGGCCGGCATAAACGACGGTTGCGTTTGCTCCACCGATGGTGACTTGAGCCGTGTTCGCCAGCACGGCGGGTGTTGTAATCAGCTGGGCGGTTGGGATTGCCGGGTTTGTCGGCCCGAAGCCCGTTCCGTAGAGCTGGACAATCTCGCCAGGATGGGCAGGGCTCGACGCAGTTACGAGTGTTCCGTCGGCATGCACCGCTGCAACCGACGTGCCTCCGAACGTGAAGAAAGACGGCGCGAACTGCTGCTTCTGCGCCGCGAGCGAATTGCTTTGCTGCTTCGCCGTGGTCACCTCGACCTGGACTGAGCCGGTTGCGGCGTCATCCGGGGCGAGCACGTTGATTTGCGTCGGACTGATGTATTCGACATACGCGGGCATGCCGTTGATCGTGACCGAGACACCGCGCAGGGACGTCGGTAATTGTCCGTTCACAAAGTCGGCTGCCTGCCAGGTGTAAGTGGTCTGGGAAAGGTTGGTCCCGAAGATGGAGACCCAGGTTGCGGACGCGAAACCGGGCTGGAAACTTCCGGCATTGGTGATTCCGGTGATCGTTCCCGGGGGGGGATTGCCCTGAACGGTGAGAGTTACTGCTATCGTGGCCGGGCTCCCGGTCACGCCCGCTGAAGAGATCTGGACGCTGCCGTTATAGGTACCCGCGGGGAGATTGGATGGGTCATCCGACACTGATACGTTCGCAGGTGCGGTTCCCGAGGCAGCGGAAACGCTGAGCCAATAGTCGCTGGTTGATGCGGTCCAGGAGAATGAGCCGCCGCCTCCATTGGTGATCGAGATACCTTGAGCGGCCGGAACGGCGCCCCCGAAAGTGTACTGATAAGAGAGGGTCTGAGGTGACACGACGAGGCTCGGCGGGGCCGCCGCTACCGTCAGAGTGACTGGTATCGACACCGGCGTGTTGGAGGCGCCGGTCGCCGCGATCTGCACCGAACCGTTGTACGTTCCGGCGCTCAATCCCGTTGTCGAGACGGATACAGTCAGCGTTGACGGCGCGGTTCCGGATGCGGGCGAGACGCTCAGCCAGGGATCGCTCGCGGTTGCAGTCCAGGCGAGCGCGCCATTTCCGCTGTTTGTGATCTGGACTGTCTGCGAGCCGGCCGCCGAGAATTGCAGGCTCGCGGACGACACTGTAATCGCGGCTGGCGCGGCGGGCGCCGCGACCATGACGTTCATGGTGTCGTTCCCGTTCACCCCCAACACGGCAATGTTAACCAGGCCGGTGAAACTTGCCGGCAACTGCGCCGTTATCGAGGTATCGGTCCATGAAGAAACCGAGAGGGATTGAGTCGAGGTAGTGCCTACCGGAGTCGCGGTTACCTTGCAGCCATTGCACAGAAAGCCGAAAGTCGCGCCCGTGATTGTTATGGCAGCGCCGCTGCTGATGACGCGCGCAGCGCCGGTGAGCAGAGGACCAACGGAGATGATGGCTGTCCCGATCTTGCAGCGCGCGGACGCGAAGTAGCCTACAGCCTCGGTCACTGTTCCGCACATGATCGTACCGAGGGAAGAACTGGTCGGTTGAAAGGCCCCGGTGCCATAGACGAAGTTGTTATAGAAGATCGTGTTTACGGCTCCCCCATTCTGCATCGGCAGAGTTCCCCAAACGACTTGCGTTATGTCGGTCACCAGGGAGTCGGTTTGGGTCACCATTCCGAAGAACGTACCCCCGTTTACGGTGAGTAACGGGTCAGTGGCGGGGGTGGTTCCGATTAACTGCCAGTCGGTATTGCCGGCCAGGAAGGAACGCACAATCAGACCCGTGGGCTGAGAGGGACTGGTGACGTTCGCGATTCCCGGCGCATTGCAGCTATAGGCAAGGTTCTGGTTCGTGAAGGCCGACGGGTCGACCTGGCAATACGGCACGATTCTGGTCACCGAAGTCTGCTGCGCCACGAAGCCGAGAGATCCGCTGGTGAGTTCGACGACGCCATCACTACCGTTGGCGAGCGAGATGCCGGTCTGATTGTTGCCGTATGCGGCGGCATTGCCGATGACTGCAATCGCGTTTACTCCGCGGAGGTCATCCACATGCTGATTCCACATGGAAAGGTTCCAGAGGAAGGCGCTGCCCGCGATCATTTCGGCGCTTTGCGTACCGGAAATGATGACGCCGGCGGAGTTCGTGGCAAGAAACGAACCGAAGTTGGGCGTGGCGATCAGGACCAGATTCCGGACCAGCGTGTTGACGGGCGGGCTGAGGCTCCCGTCCGTCTGCAGGCCCGCGAGATAAGACCGTACGATCAAACCGCCCATGCTGAAGGCAACGATATCGATTTGCGTTACCGGCGTGCCATCGTCATAGGTAATCGAGTTCAGAAATTTGCCTAAATCGCCGCCCAGGGTTTCGATCGGCTTGTTGGGGTCTTCCGCGCAGTTATCGAAGAAATAGACCTGGGGAACACCGTCGGACTGCAAGTACTTCGCGAGATTGCCGAAAGTGGTCGAGGAACTTGTGGCAACCGGACAGCTGTTCGTATACAAGGTTTGCCATCCGTTCAGGAGCACCACGGGCGGCCGGGTGGCAGAGGCCGGAACCGTCGGCAACTGATCCACGACGACGTCCATCGTGGTTTTTTGTTCAACGCCCTTCGCGCTGGCGCCTGTGAGCGTGACGGCATACTCGCCCGGTCTGGTTCGCAGTGGGGCCGCGAGCATCAGCTTGTCGCCCGTCTCATTAAGGCCGACGGTCAGGCCCGCGGTTGTGCCGTCTTCCAGAGTCAGCGTGCGGCTTGCGGCCTTCAACATGAAGTCCTGCGTCGACGAGTCCGTCGAGATTTCGACGGAGGAACCCGGCTGGACTTCATAGCGGGTTTGCGCCGAGGCGAGGGCAGCAATGCCTGCGAGCAGACAGGCTGCGGTAAGCGATGAGATCCCCAAAGGTTGACAGACGAACCGGCATGGAAAATTGCGCAGGCTGAAGTATTGAACATTTGTGCTATTCATTACCGGGAGTCAGCCAGTAGTCGCGGGGGTAGAGTTTAAAGACGTGCTCGTCTTCGCGCGCCTGAACATCCGCGTCCATTGCGCCAAACTGCTTATCGTTTCCGATGATGTAATAGACGGCTCCAGGTGTGGCTTTGGCTGGCGGACCGTAACCGGGCAGTAACTTGCCATAGACCGTATCGACACGCTGGAAGATTTCGTTGGCGACGCCCGGCTCCTGCCGGAGCGCGAGCATTGCCTGGCGAAATTTCTTTACCTTTTCGGGGGTAATCCCGTCCGCAAGGTCATTGGCGATAGCGTCGCCACGCGCTTCGTAGCTGCGGGCCGCGTTCGATTCCTGGAAGGCCATCGCGACCATGTATTCGAGAAGTTTTGGATCACGGGGACCTTTCTTCACCACATCGATCGCGAAGTGCAGGGTTTGCGGGACCTCGGGCATGCGCTCGGCGTAATAGCCGGCGTAGCCGTCGTGCGTGCTGCCGCGGAGTCCGTTGCTGTAGGCGAGGCCGGCGCCAATGGTCTTCGTGAATATGCCGTGGGCTCCGTAACCGGCGAACAGCCTGGAAGCGAGGTAGTCGAGCTGGGCGTCACGGCCCGTGTCGTCGTAAGAGGCGGAGGGAAGAATGGTGGCCATCACGCCGCCCGCCATATTGGTATCGAACAAGCCCACGAAGCGGGGTGTGCCAGGAACGCTCTGATGGTCCTGAAGGCGCCGGTCGATGCGCGGGACGGAGTTGTAGGTGACCCGGACTGGGTCATCCTTTACGGTAGGCTCCTTTAATTCGGCTGCGAGGGTCTGCATTGCCGGCTGCAACTCGCCGAGATTCGCGGTCGAGCCTACGGCCCACATGCGGCCGTTGCTGGTGTAGAGGAGACTCTTGCGCAAGTCGGTGAGACGCTCCAGCGTTTTCTCCGGCGTTACGAGAAGGTCGCGAGCGATCTCTCCACACAGGAAGTGCCAGTCGGATTTGAGGCTGGAATCGGGCAGATCCGGCACAAGTTGCGCGAGATCGGCGGCGACGTCTTTCATCACGCCACCTTCGCCCTTCAGCTTTTCGAGAAGCGCGTTCATTTGGACCCGGTCGCTTGCGGCATCGGCAAGCTCCAGTAATCGCGTGGCGAGCTTCTGGCGATCTTCCGTTCCGGTGTCCTTAAGCATCCAGCGAAGACGATCGGCGTTGAAGGCACGGGTCAGGAAAGCCGCGGTCGTGAGATAGAGCGGATTCGATTGCTTCCAGTACGCCAGCACCGGATTCATCACCCAGGTTTCTTCGGGGCCCTGCATGGTGGAGCGCAGCCGGCTGACCGACTGCTCGACCAGATCGCGAATACGCGGCAGATTCTCCGGACGCCAGTCGGGATGCGCCAGTACCAACTGCATCCATTCGATAGCGCGGCGGCTTTCAGTGAGATCGTTGCCCGAGCCCTGGACCACGAGTTCGACGCGGTTCGAGCGCACATTGACGCTGAAGTTCGAATCGAGACTGAGGACCTGTTTGCGGAGCAACTCCGTCATCTGCTCGTAGGTAATGGGTTTTCCGTTATCAATGACACCGGTCTGGGTAAGAAGGGCGGGGAAGAGCGAGATGAGGGGGAGGTCGGCTTCCGGGACCGTGTCGAGACGCAGTGCGAGGCCGGTGGTGGCGCTGGTCATGTTGTCGAAGACGGATGACACCGCGCGCACGCCGTTCGGCAGCTTTGTCTCCTTGTATTCGAGCTGATCGTCCAGCGTGAGGGGCGGCTCGGCGAGAAATTTCTGTTCTGGTACGCTGCCAGCGAGCTGATCGAGGTGGGCGCTTTCCGCGTCATAGTCTTTCCGATAGCGGCCGATTGCCTCCTGCTCGCCGGCTACCCGATACTTCGCCATGAGAAGCTTCGCCTGGGCTTCACCACGCGCGAGACTCTCCTGCTGCTGCTTCTTCAGCAGAGCGGCACTGGGGTGCGCTGCGATTCCGTAAGGTTGCGTGCCGGTGATTTGCCAGCGCGGGAGCAGGTCGCGCCAGATGTTGTTGCCCTTCGCCAGCAACTGCGTGACGGCTTCGATATCAGGCTTCTGAGTCACCGATAAACGGAAAGCGCCTGGGGCTGCCTGGCGGTTCAACTGATACAACTGATCCATCCAGACCGAACCGGTGTTGCGCGCGCCGAATCCGGGCGGCGAATTGATCAGTTTGCTGAGTTCGCGGCGCTGTTCGACGAGGCGGCCGCGGACCAGAGCATTAAATTCGGCCAGTTCGGGAGAGCTGTCCGGGAGTGCCGCGATCCGGGCGAGCTCCGCGGTCACGAGTGCGCGGACCTCTTTCACCTTTGCCTCGGTCAAATTCGCAGCGGCAACGTTGTTAAAGCCGATCATGACGGGGAAACCCTGGTCGGTGCTGAGATACCCGAATACTCCCTGGGCACCGATATCCATGCGCCGGGTTTTGCCATTGATAAACAGGCGGTAGAGATCTGTGCTGGCGTCGCCCGCGAAGCTGTCGAGGAAGAGCTGAAGGAGCAGGGTGTCGCGGGCGCCGAGTTTGCGAACGGCGGGCCAGCCGAGCCCGATGTAGCTGGGTTGCTGCTCGTTTTCGAAGGGGAAATCGACGATCTGGACGGAACCGGCCGGGGCCGCCTGGGGACGGGGGAGATCGTCCTCGCTTTCGGCCTTGCGCCGAGACGCCGAAGGATCTGCGGCGCTGAGAATCTGGTCGAGACGCGCGAGTTCCTCGGCAACCGTTTCTCCTTTTGGCAGAGAAACGATGGCGCCCATGTTTCCGAGATAGTAATGACGGTCGTGGAAATTCCGGATATCGGCGGGTTTCATTTCGCGGATGCCGGCGGGGTCACCGCCCGAGTTGTAGCCGAGCGGATGGTTGGGACCGTAGAGGTCGAGCGAGAACTGGCGGAAGAGGGCCCAGTCCGGATTGTTCATGGAACTGGTCATTTCGTTGTAGACGGTTCCTTTTTCCTCCAACCTGAGCTCGTGGCCAGGTGTCTCGGAGACGCCGAAGTTGCGGACTTCGCGGCGAATTTCTTCGTCGGTGTAGTCGGGATGGAGAAGTCCCTGGAGCAGGAGCTTGAATTCGTCGTGGAAGACGGGCAAGCCGGCTTTGGTATTGAGGTCGTAACAGGTGCGCCACTGCATGGTGAAGGCGTTCGATTCGGTGAGCGTCATGCTTTCGCTGGCGGCGAAGGCTCGGCCCATGTTGCCTTTGCCCATGAGGAGGTGCTCCTGGGTGTGGGGTTCGCCTTTGCTCGAGACGGGGAAGGAGTTCACCCAGACGAACGCCTGCGGGACGGATTGGACCTGAATGAGGTCCAGGGTGAAGCCGGTTTTCTGGTGGACGAAACGCGCGCCGAAAGGCTGATCCGTGTCATTGAGGTATACGGCGGTGGCGCGGAAGCCATGACTGGCCGTTTGTTCGGTGACATCGGTGAATGCGGCCGGAGCGGCGGGAGTTGGCGCGGCCGGGACGACAAAACGAGTCAGCGAGACCAGCAGCAGGAGAGCGAGGGCGCGGGTTTTGGCGGGCATATCGTTAGTTTCGCCCAACCGGGCCGGGTTTCGGGCGAGACAAATTGAATAGACGGGCGGGGGGCGTTTTCGCGAGCAGTGTTTTGAAGAGTAACGACGGGCACAGGGCTTTCGTGCTGAGTATGCGCGCCGGGAAGAGATTCGGGTTCGCGTGGCTCTTGCCGGGTTCGGCGCAGCGGCCTGCTTTGTTTTCAACAGGTTCTCAGGTTCGTTTGGTTGTTTTAAGTCCGACTGCTCAGATTGCGGCCGATCGTCCGATTGCCGAACTTCCCCGACTGGCTCCCCTTCAGCGCGGCAGATTTCTTCGGGCCCGGGCTCGGCCGGCGCCCCAGATTGGTGCCGACAACGCCGGAATTCCAGAAAGCGGCGGTGGGCGCGGAGGTACTGGCGGTCGCAGAGCGAGTCGTAGCGGACGATCAGGTCCAGGGAGCGGGCTTCGCCGAGAGAGCGAAACGCCATTGACGCGCGGGTTGGGATGTCGTCGCCGCGCGCGCCATTATCGACCTCTCTGCGAATCTGCTGTTCCATAGCGGCTTTTTCCATGCCCCAGAGGCGGAGCTGACGCCAGCGGGCCACGGCCATTTTCTGGATGAGAGTGTATTCGATGGAGGTTTCGGGCCGGAGTTCTTCTTCGAGTTCGGCGAGAATTTCGAGGAAGCGGCCGCTACATTCGCTCTTGAGGACGATGGTTTCGGCAAGGAGGCCGTGTGTTACAGAGTTGCGTGAGGAGTTGCGCTTGCCTTGGGCCGTGACGGGTCCGCGGGACCGGGCTCCGTTGGCACGGGAGGCCTGGATCTGACGTTCAGTTCGCATTTCGATCCGGTTATCGCACGGGGAAAGGGCGATCCGGCGAAATTCGGAAGAATTTTGTTGATTTCAGGGGAAATATAAATTTTTGATTTTGTGAACGTCCATCCGATTTATCCGCTTTAAAGGTGGCTTGATTTGGCCGCATGCCGAGTCGATTGATTGAGCGTCGAGATCGTGGTCGAACATGATCACGCGGCGTAGCCGTTATCGAGCCGTCGCGCGTTCGATCTCGCCCGTTTCGGCCACGCGATCACTTCGGAGATCATCCAGCCCGCTGGAGGACTGTAAGTCCTGGGGCAGACGGCCAAAGCCTTATGTCGGAAGTAAGCAGGAATCGTCCGGTGGCGGCAGTTTCACGAGAGTGATCCTGTAGTTCCCCGTCCAGCCCGACACCCCCATTCTCCGCATCGCATGTCAGTGGCCCGGAGCACTGGACGTGAGGCCGATCCACGAGACGCCGACTTCTTACGTGGCTTCCGTGACCGGCGTTTCACGGGACTGATCCGGCGTGACTTCCGAAATGGGCTCCGGGAGAACGGTCCGATCAGTGTGGAATCGAATAAGCAAGCATCTCGAAGCGACGTGTCGTGGAGGAGGACGCCCCGCGCCCCGATGATGAAAGGTGTGTCGTCGAAGTCGCGTCCGAAGGATGTCTTCGTCGAGGCACTCTTGTCTGCATATGGCTACGGACGCGACAGAAACTTCTGACCATAGCGAACCAGGTAGAGCGGAAGGCGGACAGTCGAGGAAGACCCCGAGGATAACCGGATTCTGGAGTTCGCTGTCCCAGCGGCTCCGGTATATCTGGTGACTGAGGATAAAGATCCGCTGCTGCTGAAAAAGATGAGAGGGCGAGGATTCAGCTACAACCGTCGGACTTCCGCTCGGCAAATCTCCGCCAGTAAGATCCAACTTCCGTCCCGTTCGCACGTATTTTTACGGCCGGGCCGAGCCTATCCAGCTTTGTCCCTCCAGCCTCCCGGCCGCCCGGCTAAAACGGGAAAAAAATGATGGTTCCGGTCTTACCAAATACCTCAACGGTTCTCCCGGTTGAGATGTGGCTCTTCAAGCGGAAGGTCTATCGTGATCGGAGAGTGGTCGGAGAGGGGGTCGTCGGGCGCCTCATTCAATTCCTGCAGGGTCCGGGCGAAATGTGGTGCGAATTTGTAGCTACCGCCGGGCTTCTCCGCATCCGTGGCATATCCTTTGACGAAGAACCAGTCCAGTTTGAACTCACCAACCAGACCGCCATACGTCTGGGGAAGCGCAAACGTGTAACGAAAGCCTTTGTTGGCGCGCTGGTTCGAGTCACTCAGCGTTCCGCCCCGCTTGTCCACGCTCCGAACATCTTCGCCGCGAAAGTCAAACGTGTGGCCGTCGTCGAAATGAAAATCCGACAGCTTTTTGAACAACGTCGATTCCGGCTTCCTCAGAAACACGGGGACATCGACGCCGGTCGGATCGTTCTTCGCTCGCATATAGTTTACGGGCATCAGCAGAATGGTGGGAGCGCCCGTGGTCCACTTGATGGCGCTCCTTGCCCATGCATGCGGGTCTTTGATTCGGTCGTTGAGAATCTTGAGGGCGGAGGTAGGCGCGGCATCGGTCGCAGTCGTGTTCAAGTCCCCGGCGAAGATCACTGGGTTGGCATCTGCGTGAATCCACTCCAGAATTTGCTCCGCCTGCTTCCTGCGGCATTCCGGTTTGCACTTGTTTTCGAGGTGCGTGGCCACCACCGTAACGAAGCCAGTCGGAGATTCCGGAACCGCGAGCTCGACGATCAAAGCCATCCGTCCGCCCCGGCGAACCTCGCGCGAAATTCTTTCCATGAACGTAACATTCGAACCCCAACGCTTGGCCGATTCGAGCTTCGAGACCTCCTTCTTCTCAGTGCCATACCAGTCATAACAAACGGGGAGCGCCCTGACCGTTGCCTTGCGAACCGGATAGCGGCTGAGAACCGCAGTTCCATGAAGGCCCAGATAGCGGTTCTTGTCGGGCTGGAAAGATTTCTGAATATCCGCTTCCGCCGCTTTATCTTCCATCTTTACCTGCTCGATGCCCAAAGCCAGGGGATCCACCTCAACGAACTCCACGGCCCAGGCATAGTTCATCATCATTGCGTCGGCAAGTTCGCGCGTGACGTCCCGGTAATCTGTCCGTGTCACTCCATCATCGACTTCGTTCAAAATAACCAGGTCCGAGGGTTTCAGGATATTCAGTTGGTCCTTCACTACGCCCAGCTGTTCTGCAGTCAAGGGTTTGGAATCCGGCTCCTTCTTTTCATTTATGATCTTTCCAAAATTGTCTGGTTCCGTAAACGCAGTCCGAATTCCGTCGAACTCAATACCCCGCTCAATGTTCCACATCGTGGCGCGGATGATTGTACCGAGCTCATCGGATGGGCGATTTGGCTTAGCCCCGGCAAAGTACGCCTCATTGCTGATAAATGGCGTTTGAAGGAGCCGTTCCAAATGTTCGGCGAGTCGCCCCTCGGGCTTGTCCGTCTTTTCCAATTGCACCAGGTCCTCGAACGTCAGTACTTCAGGCCCGGACAGTCGGACGAACTCAGGTGCCTGAGCTCTCGCTACGTAAAGCGAGCCGAAGGTGCTGAAGACCAACACCGTAAAGAATGGCAATCCCTTTCGTCGCGTTGCCACTCCCGATAGCAGGGGTCTGCGGGGAAGGTCGCGTATGCGGTCATAAAAGTTCATAGGAGGTCCTTCGACGTTGCGTTCACTCACAGATTTCCTTTCACGGTCTGCCTGCCCTATGGGCCTTCAAATTAGCCTGCCTGCGTCGCACAACTCGACCTACGAGCGACAAGGCTCCAGTGCGTGCGACCGATCTGCTCCCGCGCCCACGAAAGTGCGAGCAAAGCTTCGAGGCCACAAGACATGGGGGTCTGAAGCGGACCGTCGCAACTTTGAGACTCACGCCCATGACTGGGCTGACGATGGAACAACTCACGACCAGGCGGAACTGTATCTGTGTCGACCAGACTTGAGCTTTGCCATAGATGGTCGAACGCACCTGCATTCTCATTCATTAATACCGGATGCAGAACGGCATCACCCTGCCCGCGTATAAGCGATTTGGTTGCGCACGGCCTTTCGAGTTAGTGTCGCGCCGCCTCTTCTTCCATGATGCTTGGTAAACCGCCGTCTGAGTTCAATACGGCCACGCATTAATCGAGACTTGGCGGCTGGTACGCCAATTCCCAGCTGCCCGGCAACCTCTTCCATGGCTACGTCGTCGACGTCTCGCCGGATAAGCACCTCACGCAGCACAGGCGGGATTCGACTAATCTCCCTGGTCAGGGTGCGCAAAATCTCGTAGCCCCCTACCATGTCTTCCGGTAAATCCCGCTGATCAATCAGGTCCAGTCGGAAAGAGCCCTCATTATCTGATACCTGGTCGATTGAAATCGTCGGCGTCCGCTTCTTCGCGCGAAGCCGCATCAGACACTGATTGACGAGGATCCGGATAAGCCACGCGCTAAAGGCTCCGCGGACCCGGTAGGAACCGAGATGCGTCCATGCCTGTAACCACGTATTCTGTACTTCATCTTCAGCATCACCGAAATCTCGCAGAATCAAATATGCCCTCGACAAACAAAGTCCGCGATAACGATCCATCAGCCGGGCGAAAGCATCCGTGTCTCCCTTCTTTACTGATTCAACAAGAGCGTCGTCCGAAGTCGTATCCTCCCAGGCTTCCCCTTCAAACTCGCTAGTTGCGTTGAGTGATGATTGAGGAATACACTGCGGGACGGTCGCGCACGCTGCCATAATTTTCTCCATAAGCGGGCCGTATGGCCTGCCGAGTTAATCGATCGGGGACGATCCGCCGACGTTAGTGGAGCTTCCCCGCATGATGAAACTGAATTACTTAAATCCCGCGGCTATGATTAGCTAAAGCCCCGAAAATTGCGTGAAACCGGACACGAGGAAAAGAAGCCCGCTGCCGCTTCGAGGCACCTGCGTCGAAAGACATTCGTCGCGAATGTTTCCGGCAGAGCGAGTCGAAGAGCAACCATCGGCTGGCAGCGCCCCCGGAAGAGGCGCCAGTCGGCCCGGTATTTGTTCAAAACCGTAATCGGACCGCGGGACACCTGGCAGCGACTCGCGGCGTTGCCCCTGGCGCTCATTGTCTCAATCAGACGGTCAAAAACTTTCCCCATATCTACACGTCGCGCAACGCGGCAAATTTTCCGGAAATATAAAAAATACTGTAAATCCGCCAGAAAACCGGCCAGGTCATACGACGTTAACTATAGGGATACCCATGACATACTTGAGGAAACGATGCCCGGGGGGGAGGATACTTTATCAGATGCGCGAACGCGTGTCGCTGCCTTGTACGAAGCGCACCGTGACGGCATCTATCGTTTTCTCGTAGGACAAGGCCTTCACCCGCCAGTAGCCCAGGAAGTAACCCAAGAGGTATTCATGGATCTGTTCGTTTCTTTACAAAAGGGCGTTCAAACGAACTCCGAACAAGGTTGGCTGTACACCGTTGCGGGCCGTGCAGCCGTCGATCACTGGCGGCGCGACCATACGTCCTTGTGGACGGAATTGGACGCCAGCCCCGGCCTTGCAGCAAATCTTCCATCGGCTGACATCACTCCGGAAGACCACGCCGCGCACTCGGAACTTCTCACCCGAGTGGCGGCCGGCCTCCGAAACTTGCCGGCTGAGCAGAGGCTCTGTATACAGCTCCGCAGGCGCGGTCTGCGGTACCGCGAGATCGCGAAGGTTTTGGGGGTTGCGACATCGACCGCCGCGGAGTGGCTGCTCGCCGCCGTCGATCGCCTTAAGGAAGCGGCGAATGGGTAGCCACGTCTCGCGGAAGCAGTTGCTTCAGCATCTCGATGGCGAACTTTCCCGATTCGCCGCACGAAGGGTTTCGCGGCATCTCCGGACCTGCCGAGCCTGCATGCTTGAGTCGGATCACCTGAAAAAGGAACTCGCTACGATTACCGAGGCGCAACTTCAGGTGTTTGAGCCATCGCCGCCGGCGCCCCCGAATCCGTGGCCTTCGATGGAATCGCTCCTCGATACCGCACCGGACACCGGCACACGCTTATGGAAGAAGTCGAGTGAGTTTCCGCGAGGCTCATGGAGGCCGGTAATCGCCTGGAGCGTCGCGGCTCTTACTATCGCGTTACTCGGAGGATTGATCTGGGGGCCACTGACCTCCGTATCGGCCAACGAGACTATCCGGAAAGCTGCGGCGGCAGACACGGAACGCCTCAAAATCACATCGAACGAGCTGGTCAGGCAGCGAGTACGTGTCAAGAAAACGGGGCGGCTCGCATCTATCGATCCGAACGCCGACCAGAGCGCAAGTCTTGAGTCATGGCAATCCGCACAAGCTACTTATTGGAAATCCGGTGACAACCCGGTCAATGCCGAATTACAGAATCATTACGAAGCAAACGGGTTCTCGTCGGCGCTCCCACTATCTCCATCAGCTCTAAGTTCGTGGGTGAGACTCGCGGGCGCAGACCCCACAGCGTCCCGCAAAGGGCAACAGATTGAGATACGCGTGCCTGCCGACAGCGACGGGCGAGGACGAGGACTGCTGGAACTCAGCTTCCGTGTACAGACTCAAACGTGGCACGTTAACGAAATGAGCCTCTCCTTTAAGGATGCCACCTTTGAAATCGATGAGGAGAATACCACCGTTCTCGAGCGACGCGATGTTCCTGCCGATGTTCTAGCCGTACTGGAGCCAAAGTCCGCTATCAGTGCGCACACCCAGCCCCTCGCAACTGACGACGTTCCCGCCGCGAACCAGGCTGTGCCCGCGCCAAATCTGGATGATCTGGAGGTAGCCGTCCGGTTCGACCTCCACCGAATGGGAGCAGATTTGGGTGAGAGCGTTGAGTTTGTCGCCCACCCGCCGGATCGCCTGATCGTGAACGCGTCGGGCGCTTCGCTTCAGGTTAAGCAGCAACTAGCCACCTTGCTTGCGAACAAAGAGGGGATCGAACTCCAACTCCAGGCAGCCGCTGGAAGCGCGGGCGGCCGCCAGACGGTGCAGATAGCGCCGGTCCCTCAATCCGCCCTGCAGCAACCCGACGGACGTCTCTTGAAGTTCTTTGGTAATGCGGACGCGGAAGAGCAGTATACGCGCTCGGTTTTGCAAGATAGTAACAATGTCCTGGGGCATCTGTATGCACTGCAAGACCTGGCGTCCAAATGGCCCCAGACTCGGGAGAGTAAGCTTTCGGCTGACGCAAAGGCCAAACTGTCTGCGATTGTGCGAGACCATATCCACGATGCGCAGATCGATGTGTCCCGATTAAGGACGAAACTGGATCTTCTTCTCAAGGGCATGGGCTTCGAGGCGCCGGATGACACCCGCTCTGCCAACGTCACAACGTGGCGGGAGGGAGGCCTCATGGCGCTCGATGCTGCTCGCCAGGTCGATCAGGTTCTGCGATCTCTGCTCACCACGTCGGGCGCACCGCTCTCATCGGAAGACGGACTTCCGAAACTACAGCGGGGCGCCCGGAAGCTGGAACAGTCTGCTCGAGAATTGTTGACATCGGCGCCGTAAATTAAGCGAGTCATCCGGGATGAGCAAAAAAAATAAGTCCGGGAAGGGGATCTCAGCATCCCAAGACGGATGCTTCCCGCCAGGGCCGGCCTGCTCCTCTGGTTACCCTGCCTCGGCGCATCGGTTAGTTTGTACGCTCAGTCCGCGGACCTGAGCGGGCTCGTCAAAGACCAGAGCGGCGGAGTGGTAACGAGCGCCAGCGTACAGCTTCGCAACCAGGACACTGGGGTAAAGCAACAGGCGGACACAAATGCAGACGGGTTTTACAGTTTTCCGGACCTGAAGCCAGGAATCTATCAGGCGACGGTACAGGCCCAGGGGTTCCGTACCCTGACGCAGGACTCGATTGTCCTGAATGTGGCCGAGCGCGCGAATCTGGACTTTCCTCTGGAATTGCCCGGAATCAGTCAACAGCTCACTGTCACTTCCCAAACTCCGTTGGTGAATTCAGTGGACCCGGCGGTCAGCACTGTTGTGGATCAACAATTTGTGCAAAACATGCCGCTGAACGGCCGGAGCTTTCAGTCGCTGATCGCCCTTACGCCGGGTTTTGTATATACCAGCACCGGCGACTCTGCGGGTGGAGTAACCTCCGGACAGTTCAGCTTGAACGGTCAGCGCGCCAATGCGAACTATTTCATGGTGGATGGAGTCAGCGCAAATTTCGGGCTGGCCGCGACCGACAGCCCTGGGCAAGGATTGGCGGGCGCGATCCCGGGTTTCAACGCCCAAGGTGCGACAAGCGCCCTGGTTTCTGTGGATGCGATGCAGGAGTTTCGGGTGCAGACCTCCACCTACGCGCCCGAATACGGTCGCGCTCCGGGAGCGCAGATTTCCATCGTCACGCGTTCCGGCGGCAACCAGTTTCACGGCACCGCTTTCGATTACCTGAGGAACGATCTGCTTGACGCCCGGAATTTCTTCAACATGGTTCCCCAGCCCAAAGCAGCGCTCCGCCAGAATGATTTCGGCGGCACGTTCAGTGGGCCGATTCGCCGAAACCGAACCTTCTTCTTCTTCTCTTATGAAGGCCTGCGATTGCTCCTTCCAGAAACAGCAACGGGCAATTTCTACACGGCGGCCGCGCGGCAGAACGTGGCGCCGGTGTTCAGGCCCATCCTCGCCGCGCTGCCCTTGCCTGACGGTCCGGTGAATCCCGACGGTATCACGGCGCCTCTTACGGTGGCGTACTCCGATCCGTCGAGCCTGGACGCTACCGGCCTGCGTATAGATCATACTTTTTCCGACCGGATCAATTTCTTCGGCCGCTACAACCATGCGCCTTCCAGCTCGGCTACCCGCATCTGGTCGGAATTAGCGGAAACCATTGTCAATACCGAGACTGCGACGGCCGGTCTGACGATGGTAGTCACTCCGACCCAGGTGAACGAATTCCGTGCGAACTGGAGCCGGCAGCTCGCCAACCTTTTCTCGAATATGGACTCGTTCCATGGCGCCGTGCCGCCGCCCGCATCAACTCTGTTGCCCCCCTCGTACCGCGCAACGGACCAGTTTCTCTTTATTCCGGAAACCGATGGCGAGGTCAGAATGGGCAACCTCGCCGCGGATGTGCAACGGCAATGGAACTTCGTCGACACGTATTCTCTAACTGCGGGAACGCATCAGTTGAAATTCGGTTTTGATTTTCGCCGCCTCCATCCCACCAGCGGCCTCTTCAACGGCTTTCTCGCGCTTAATGACTCGTATGCCGAGCTGCAGTCGGGCACAATCGGAACCGTTGCTCAATTCGCCGGCCAGAATATCTCGGCGAAGCTCGACAACTATTCAACATTCGCGCAGGATACCTGGAAGGCCTCGCGCCGTCTCACCTTCACTTACGGTCTGCGTTGGGACCTCAGCACTCCGCCTGTATCCACCACTCCGGGTAAACCCCTGTACGCGATCACCGGAATCTTCGATTCTCTTCCCTGGGGGGTCGCTCCGGCAGGTACTCCTTTGTGGCATACCAGGCTTGCGAACTTCGCGCCGCGGTTAGGCGCCGCCTGGCAGATCGCGCCAAGAACGATTCTCCGGGGCGGCTTCGGCGTCTTCTATGATCTGGGCATTCCCAGCAGCGTGCCGGGCACGATGACCGGATTCCCCTATCAGGGGTACAGTTCCCTCACTTCGCTGCCATATGACCTGCGCAACGCCGCCTTCACGCCGCCACCCTTCTCACTCATACCGGGCCCAAACACCATTTATGTGTACGCCTTCGATTCCCATCTCCGGCTTCCGGTGACGTACGAGTGGAATGTGGCCTTCGAGCGGGCGTTTGGAACGAACCAGTGGATCTCGGCTTCCTGGGTAGGTGCTTACGGACGGGATCTTCTGCGGGAAGATTCAATTCAGCAAACACCGGCCACTCTGCCCACCATATTTACGACGGTGAATGGCGACTGGTCTCACTATGAGGCGCTGCAGGTGCAGTTTCAACGCCGCATGACGCACGGGCTCCAGGCGCTTGTATCCTGGACTCTCGCGAAGTCCATAGACACCAACTCGAGCGATAACTGCCAATGCAGCTACACGAACAGCCTGAGTAATGTGAATATTGCAGCCGACCTCGGACCTTCTGACTTCGACGTGCGCAATTCATTCGCCGCGGCTGTCTCCTGGCAGTTGCCGGCGCCGCGGGTTCGCTTCGCAAACGTACTGCTGCGCAACTGGACAGTCGACACGGTGATAAAGTCCAGTTCGGCCACGCCATACGACATCACCGCGCTCGGAACGTCGCCGGTCTTCGGCAGTTACTATACCCGGCCGGACATTGTGCCCGGTGTGCCCTTCTACATACCGGCTCCCAACGAGCCCGGCGGGCGCATGCTGAATAGCGCCGCGTTCGCAGTGCCGGCGGCAGGACAACAGGGCGACCTTCCACGCAACTACTTCCGTGGATTTCCCATCAACCAGACGGACGTCGCGCTGAGCAGAAGAATCAACCTTGGTGAGCGGGTGGCGGTTTCATTTCGCGCTGAGTACTTCAATGTTTTTAATCACCCGATGTTCAGTCCGGCCTTCAGCAACTACTTCGGCAGCTCCTCGTTCGGCCAGATTACGGAGACAATGAATGTGGGCCTGGGAGGATTGAATCCGCTCTACCAGATCGGCGGCCCGCGGTCGGGTCAGCTCACGATAAAACTGACGTTCTGACTTCGGCGTCGGGTGCTCGTCCGCACGTGGTCGCCCCTGGTGCGCGAAATAAAAAGAATCCGGCTCTCTCGGCGACCATCTGCCCACGGCGCCCTCACTGCAGGCGCGGATTTATTATTTTGCTTCGTTACAAGATGAGCGGAAGAATCCAATCATGTCTGCAGACGGCAGCGCCTGCTGCGGATTGGTCAGCAGATGAAAGCTGCCCGCGGTGATATCGGGAAAGAAGGCACAGGAGAGATGAGCGTGAGAAAGCAAATCGTTCGCATCACCATGGTTTCGCTGGCCGCAGGGTTACTGTCTGTGGCTGCGTCTGGACAGGGAGGCGAGCCGGCGCCTGAGCAGTATTCCGCCACCTGGGCCGCCACGGGAGGAGTTGCGGGAGGAGCAGCCGGGCCGATCGACATTCGCATCACCCGGTACAACACGAACGAGGAGATCAGTCAGTATGTGAGTGTCCTCGCGAAGGACGGCCCGGACGCTCTTCGGCGGATTCTGGAGAAACAGGACGTCGGCCAGTTCTCTCCGGCCGGAAGGGTCGGGGTGCCGCTAACGATTGCGCGCAAACTCGTGAATGGCGACAAGACCATTGTTCGTGTCGTGGCGTTGCGAAACATTTCGTTTGCCGAGGCTCGGAACGCGGGACGGTCGACCGATTATCCGTACACAATGCTTGAGCTGACGCTCGATAAGGATGGCAAAGGAGCAGGGGCAGCCATCGGAGCGGCCAATCTACGATTCAACAAGAAGAAGAATATTTATGAGATCGAGAGCTTTGGGCACGGGCAGTCGTACCAGAAACTGCTCAACGTCCGGCGCGTGAAATAAACAGGATGCGTTCGTCGCGGGGTTGCTAACCCCTCGCCAATGCGATACGCAATCGCGCCCTGAGGATCTCAACTTCCGTGAGGGCCTTGTCGATATCGCTTCCGCTTAATTCCCAGTCCGCCGTGAATCGGCGGATGGTGAGTGCGGCGAAATCGCTATGCAGCTCCGCGGCGCGTCTTTCATCGCCCAGGTAATCGGCCAAAAGGTTGAGAGCCAACTCCCCCTCGCGCAGCGGCCGATCGAGCAAACGCAATGGTTGACCGGCCGTCTTCACAACTATTTCCCAACCGTCCCGGATGCGGTAGCCGTTATACGTCGGTCCTGGGCGGTTCGGGCTCATCATTGAATTCATAATCCCACAAGAGAACCGAATAACGCACCTGCCACCCGGCCATTCCCTCCTCAAATATTTTGAATCGGCCGTATGGAAGATTCATCGTAGCGGAGCCAGACTCTATATAAGGCTGTGCCTTGCAGGAATGCCTAAGGCCGCCGCGGATAGCGCAATCGAATCAACCGAGGAAAAACCGATGAGTTCTCAAGACGATATCCAACGAAACGTACTGCCCATCCCGGATCGGCCCCGCACAGGGCTCGTGACGTATGATGCCAAAGATCCGGAAACGAAGTATCCGAAGATCACGCCGCTGCGGCCGCCCCAGGGCGCCCCGAACGTGCTGATCGTTCTGATTGACGACGCCGGCTTTGGCTCTTCCAGTGCGTTTGGTGGTCCTTGTTACACGCCGAACGCCGAAAAGCTGGCGGCAAGCGGGCTGAAATACAACCGCTTTCACACAACGGCGCTTTGCTCGCCGACACGCCAGGCGCTGTTGACCGGACGCAACCACCACAGCGTAGGTATGGGTGGAATCACGGAGATCGCAAGCGGATCGCCGGGTTATAACTCGATCCTGCCGAACACGTGCGCTCCGCTCGCCCGGACGCTGAAGTTGAATGGATATGCGACGGCCCAGTTCGGCAAGTGTCATGAAGTGCCGGTCTGGGAGACCAGTCCAGCCGGCCCATTTGACGCGTGGCCTACGGGAGGCGGCGGTTTCGAATATTTCTACGGATTCATCGGCGGCGAGGCGCACCAGTGGTACCCGTCACTCTATGAAGGCACCACACCGATCGAAGTAAAGAAGACGCCCGAAGAGGGCTATCACCTGATGGCCGATATGACCGACAAGGCCATCGATTGGGTCGGGCAGCAGAAGGCGCTTATTCCCGACAAGCCGTTCTTCATGTACTTCGCACCGGGCGCGACCCATGCCCCGCACCACGTCCCAACGGAGTGGGCGGATAAGTACAAAGGCAAGTTCGACCAGGGCTGGGATAAGCTGCGCGAAGAGACCTTCGCCCGCCAGAAAAAGCTCGGCGTGATTCCGCCCGATTGCCTGCTCACTCCGAGGCACAAAGAAATCCCTTCGTGGGATGAGATGCCCGCCGCGCTTAAGCCCGTGCTCATCCGGCAGATGGAAGTTTATGCCGGTTTCCTGGAGTATGCCGATCACCACGTGGGCCGCTTGCTCGATTCGATGGAGAAGCTTGGCGTGCTCGACGACACGCTGGTTTACTACATCATCGGCGACAACGGCGCGTCCGCGGAAGGCACGCTGAACGGCACCTATAACGAGATGATCAACTTCAACGGCGCGGCCGCACTGGAGACGCCCGAGTTCCTGATGGCCCGGCTGGACAAGCTGGGTGGGCCTGAATCCTACAACCACTACGCGGTGGGCTGGGCGCACTCCATGAATACGCCGTACCAGTGGACCAAGCAGGTCGCTTCTCACTGGGGCGGAACGCGCAATGGGACCATCGTGCACTGGCCCAAAGGAATTAAGGGCAAAGGTGAAATCCGCAGCCAGTTCCATCACGTGATCGACGTCGCGCCCACCATTCTCGAACTGGCGGGGCTGCCGCAGCCGCTCTCGGTCAACGGAGTTCAGCAGCGGCCGATCGAGGGCGTCAGCATGGCCTACTCATTCAACGACGCGAAAGCGGCGGAACGGCATGAGACGCAGTACTTCGAAATGTTCGGTAACCGCGGCATTTATCACAACGGCTGGACGGCGGTGACACGGCACAAGACTCCATGGCTTCTCCAGGGCGAGAAAACACCGGCCTTCGACGACGATGTCTGGGAGCTCTACGACACCAACAAAGACTGGAGCCAGGCAAACAATCTGGCCGGCGCGATGCCCGACAAGCTGCACTATCTGCAGCGCATGTGGCTGATGGAGGCGCTGCGCTACAACGTCCTGCCACTGGACGACAATATCGGCGAGCGGATGAACTCGGACCTTGCCGGGCGGCCGGTGCTGATCAAGGGCGAGTCCCAAATCCTCTTTGGCAAGATGGGGCGTCTCTCCGAAAATTCCGTCCTCAACGTCAAGAACAAGTCGCACTCTATTACTGCGGAGATCGTGGTGCCCACTGCCGGCGCTGAGGGCGTCATCGTCTGCCAGGGCGGCAACATTGGCGGCTGGAGCCTCTACGCAAAGGGCGGCAAACTCAAATACTGTTACAACCTGCTCGGCATTCAACAGTTCTATGCGGAATCGCCGACCGCACTGTCCCCGGGCGAACACCAGGTGCGCATGGAGTTTGCGTACGCCGGTGGAGGGCTTGGCAAGGGTGGCACGGCGACCTTGTACGTGGATGGCAAGAAGGTCGGGGAAGGCAAGGTCGCGGCTACGGCGGCTATGGTCTTCTCCGCCGATGACGGTTGCGACGTTGGGGTCGACTCGGGTGCTCCTGTCTCGCCGGACTACGGGGCACGCGGAAATGAGTTTTCCGGTCAAATCAAGGGCGTTCAGCTGGCGATCGGCAGCGATGCCGAAAGCGTCGATCATCTGGTCTCTCCGGAGGAGGCGGTGCGAATCGCCATGGCGCGGCAGTAAACACCCGGGAGGGCGGCGGCGATTTGCTCGGCGGAGCGTCGCCGCTCGAAACGGACGGCAGCAGGGGCGGCAAAAGAGCCATGCAACCACTCCAGCGTGAAATGAACGATGCGCGTCTCGCGCACGACCGAGTAGCTGTTTAACAGGTCGACCAGAGACTGGATGTCCGCCGCACCGAGCAGTTCGCTCGTTTCTTCGGCGTCGCCTGCGATCCACGTCTCTTCAAACCCGAATACAAACGATTCGCGAGCCCGTTGCATTCCGCCGAACTCTTCCGTTTAGCCTGGTCGAGCGTCGGGCGAACACTTAAGAGCGGCGCGAGCACGAATAGTATTGCAAAGTTTCACGGAGCCGGCGGCGTCCGGTTCAAGGACATCAGTTTCTTTCCTTCAAAAACAATTCGATTGGCGCGAGTGCGGGCGGTATCGCATCGCTGGAAATTGCAGACATCGCGGGCGCGGCTTCCTTGCAAGTACCGGTCAGGATCAGCCTGTAATCAGAATCGCTTCAGCACTTCGCAAGCATCGACTCCAGCGCGTCTCTTCAGGCCCCGGAAAATAAAATGAACCTGCAGCTGACTTGAGCCATCAGTCGCGCTGCGAGAAATTGTTCAAGGCTTCGAGAACACTCCATCCTTGCGGCAGCGGAGCACCGGCCGACACAAAGATGCTCGCAACGGAGATCAATCTTTGAGTCACGCTATCTGGCTACCCTGGCCGTCGCCGTCATCGAAGTGCTTGCAGTTCTCGGGTTGATCGCAGTCGCCTGCCGGCCGTGAGGATGGCAAGAATCAAGCCGTCTTCGACAGTAAAACCGCAGGGCACTTATGTTTCAAGAATTACGGTCCGCGCCGAACGCGCTGATCCCTGTTTTGAACCGCACCATTTCGACGAGGTAAAGGTGAAATGCATCCCAACGGAACCCGGGCAGTAGCAAAATCTTTGATTTATATATTCATGTGGTCTTCCGCGGGCGCGGCCCAACAGCCTCCGGCGCCAGCCCCTGCCGCCGCATCTTCGGCCCCAACGGAGGACATCGGCTGGCCGCGTCAAGTGATAAAGAACGGATCGACGCTGGTTTATTACCAGCCTCAGGTCGATGAGTGGAAGGATTACAGGGAACTCAAAGCCCAGGTGGCTTTTTCGCTGACTCCCGCGGGCGGGAAGCAAACGTTGGGAGTCGCCTCAATGCATGCGTCGACGCTCGTCGATAAAGATACACGGACGGCCTTCTTCCGCAATCTCGAGGTCACGAGTGTGCGCTTTCCCGCCATGGATCCTGCGTCGGCCCCGGCAATGGAAAAGCTGTTCCGGGAGTTGATTCCAAGCGTTGGCGAACCAATCAGCGTGGACCGTATCCTGGCCGATCTCGACCGAAGCAAGGTCGCTGCCCACCCGGTCGCCCTTCGCAACGATCCTCCTCAGATCTTCTTCAGCACCAACCCCGCAATCCTTCTTATCGTGCAAGGCCAGGCCGTCCTTTCACCGATCGAAAAGACTGACCTGGAGTTCGTGGTGAACACAAACTGGGACCTCTTCTTCGACAAATCCACGAAGCATTACTATCTGCTCGATGCGCCGGGCTGGCTTACGGCCGCGGACCTCAATGGCCCCTGGACGCACACCGCGGCGCTGCCGAAAGACATGGAAAAACTGCCAGCCGGTCAGAATTGGGACGACGTCAAAAAGAACGTGCCTCCCCAGGCCGGAGGCGCAGTTCCGCAGGTCTTCTCCAGCAACGTTCCCGCCGAACTGATTCTTGTCAAAGGCGCGCCCGTTTATACGAAGATTCCTGGAACCGGCCTTTTGTACGTCGCCAACACGGATAACGACCTGTTTGCGGATCCGGCGGAGAATCAATACTACGTCCTGTTGTCCGGCCGATGGTTCCGTTCGAAATCCTTCTCTGGCCCGTGGACCTATGCGAGCAATAACCTTCCGGCCGATTTCGCCAAAATACCCTCCACCTCACCTAAGGCGAGGGTTCTGGCATCGGTTCCGGGAACGATCGAGGCCTCCGACGCAGTTATGCTGGCCCAGATTCCGACCACCGCCATCATCAACCGAAGTGATGTTGAAGCGGCCGCAAAAGTCACCTACGACGGAAAACCGGAATTCAAGCCTATCGAGGGCACGCCTCTTCATTACGCCACCAACACGCAGGACAAAGTAATTCAGGTCGGAAATCAATATTACGTTTGTTACAACGCGGTCTGGCTGGTCTCCTCAGTACCGACGGGGCCGTGGAAGGTTGCCGACACAATCCCGAAGGAAATCTATTCGATTCCGCCGAGTTCGCCGGTTTACAACGTAACCTACGTCACGCAGACTACGACGCCCACGACTGTCGAGAGCAGTTCCACCGCCGGTTACCTGGGTATGTTCATAATCGGTGCGGCTGTCGGCGCGGCAATCGTTTATGGAACTGGCTATTATTACCCGCCTTATGTTTATTGGGGCGCTGGAATGATCTATCCGGTCTACCGCCCATGGCCAGTGACCTACGGCGCGGCCGCTGTATATAACCCCTGGACTGGCGGCTTTGCTGCGGGGCACGTGGCCTACGGTCCCTATGGAGCCGTCGGCAGCGCGGCCTGGTATAACCCCGCAACCGGACGATATGGACATGCTGCGTCCGTGCAGGGGTGGTACGGCGGACGCACAGTCGCGAGCGGTTACAATCCCTGGACGGGGGCTTATGGAGCCACCTCCCAGGGCCACAATGCCTACGCACAGTGGGGCACGTCCGCGGCGGTACGCGGCAATCAGTGGGTGCAGACCGGCCACGTGACAACCGCTAATGGAACGGTGGCTGGATATCGAGGATCTAATGGGCAGGGGGTGATGTATCGCGGACAGAACGGCGGAACTGTCGCCCGCACGGGCGACACCGCCTATGCCGGCAAGGACGGGAACGTGTACAAAAGGGAAGGCGGCAGCTGGAGCAAATACGACAGCGGTTCGTGGAATCCCGTGGATTCCGGCGCCAGACCGGAGCAACACTCCCAGAGTGGCAGGTCGAGGGCCTCGGTGGAACCGGGAACCATGCAGGGACTGAATCAGTCCTGGCAATCACGCGAGCGCGGCCAGGCCCAGACCCAAAATTTCCGTAATTTTCGGTCCGGTGGCGGCAGATTTCGCAGGTAACGCCGAAGCTCGCCAGATTGCGACCACAGAACGGCGTCGGCCGGCAAATGTCCCTGCTAGTATTACTCGCTC
>Ga0206845_1049_pt1 | contig 42456 bp, 43 predicted proteins | sample Alteio_BWOrgCont_19_FD_152887 | JGI IMG/M metagenome (GOLD analysis project Ga0206845, IMG submission 152887) | Enriched cells from forest soil in Barre Woods Harvard Forest LTER site, Petersham, Massachusetts, United States -... | ecosystem: Environmental > Terrestrial > Soil > Temperate forest >...
TTTTTCTTTCTGCCTATCTTTTTGTGGGTACATCCGAAGCTGCCGAACACAAGTAGCGGGTGAGTCCGTGCCAGGCCCTGCTGGGAATGAATTGCTGGAAATGAATTGCTGGGAATGAAGTGCTGGAAATGAAGTGCTGGAAATGAAGTGGTGCTCACTCCCTGGTTCGTTGCAATCACACCGGCAGGGATTAAACGCGGGTATATCCAGAAACGAGGGAGTTCCTTGCGGAACTCCCGCCCTGGAAGCGCGCCTGAACTACCCAGGACATATGCCTGGAGTCTTTCAGGCAGCGAAACGGAAAGCGGCGTAGCCGAGCAGGACTCCCATCCCGGAGCCCACCACTACGTCACTCAGATAGTGCATTCCAATGACGACTCGTGACACCGCCACATTGGCTGCCAGAACCAGCAGTACCGGCATGATCTCGGGATAAAACGATCCCAACGACAGCGCAACGGCAAACGCGGTCGTCGAGTGGCCGGAAGGAAACGAAAACTTGTCACGCGTCACGATATGAGCCCAGCAATGCGGTTCGATATCGCGCGGCCGGACGCGTCCGACCATTCGTTTCAACTTGTGGAACAGGACAATCCCCGTCGCGACCGCAAAGCCCGCGGCTTCAATAGCGCGAAACCTTTCGGGATCCGACGACAGCAGAACAGCGATCCCGATCATTCCCCACAGCCAGCCGTCTCCGGCGCGTGTCGCCAGCAGCATCCACCACCGGAACCATCGCGGAGCGCGCCAGCGGTTAAAGCGCCGCATCAGGTTATTGTCAGGCGCGAAAAGCGTCGATTTGGCCCGGGAGAGCGTCACAGTGCGACCTCCGGGGCGACGCCGAGCGGATCCTGCGACCGGTTCTTCTGCCCCCAGTACCAGGCGAATGCCAGTTCGCGGAAGTAATTACCCAGGGTGATGGCCGGCGCAAGCACAAATAATCCCGCGCAAAGCCGGGCCCACGGCTTCTCTTTCAGAAAGGATCCGCCGATCGAACAGACGGCTGAAGTCAACTTGAAATAATCGCCGGACTCTCCGATGGCAACACTCTGGCCTCGCCGCATTCCCGCCAGAAACTCCTCGATGCTGTTTGCCCCTGGCACTTCCGTGAACGTACGCGCCACGCCCGCGAGAGTGTGCGAATCGCTTCCTCCGACCACCGGACGGGAAAATCGCCGCGCGAACTCCTGCGCCAGTTTGTTCGAGCAGGCCAGCATCTGGCCGTTGATTGTTTCTACTCCGTGAAAATCGCGTGCAAAAATGGCGAAGTCGTCTTCATTTCGAGAACCGGTGAGGCTGGAATAAAGATGATTCACTGTCACGAACAGCCTGCGCTCGACGGCATACGCGAGAAGGCTCTCAACGTCATGGCGACGGCGCTGCAGTTCGATGTGGTCCTGCTCTTCAATTCCATAGACGCCCGCGTGCATTTCAGTGCCGCTGGGCATGGTGCAGGTGACTTCTTCGCTGAGAAAGAAGTCAGGATGGCTCCGCAGTTCTTCCACTGCATCGATGGAATCGTGGTCAGTAACAGTGACCAGATCCATTCCGCGCTGTTTCAACCGTTCATACAGCGCGTGAGGCTCGTTGTAGGATTCCTTGCAAAAACGGGTGAGTCCGGGTACGGTACACATTCCCGAATGCACGGTGTGGACGTGGAGATCGCACCTCATGCACCCGTTGTAAACCCCGGCCCATTACAGAATAATGATTTACCGGCGAAACAATTGTGAAGCGAGATGTTATTAGCTGAGTAATACTACTTCGCGGCCCGCGCAGCGCTATTTCTTACGCTGCGCTATTTCTTAAAAAGACGATCGAATGCGTCGCGGGCGTCGCTGGCGTTCTTCGGAGGAGGCGTATTCAAACCGGCGGCGGGCAACTTCGTGGCGCCCCCGGGCAATTGCATGGAGGAAGCCTCGCGCGCAACCGTGACTCGGGGTGAAAACAAGCCACATGTGTTCGCCTGATCTTTAATCGGAATTCGAACCGGTATCGGCTTCGTGCACTGAAAGCGCGTTGAAGGCTCGAAGTGGGCGCATTGTTTGCAACAATGCAATTGTGTCCCGCATTTCGGGCACGGCCCGTCGAAAGCGGTTCCTGGAGGCAGCGTCGTCGAACAGTTGTAACACCGCGACGCCGTCACGGCCTGGACAAGCCGGGGAAGGCGAGGGCCGGTGACGTCGAGCGGGGGACGCGGCCCGGAAGGCTTCGGTCGTGATGCCCCATTGTTCCCATTGGATGGAGCGCTGCTGCTGTCAAAGTACCCGTGCTGACGGTACTTGCGGTCGGAGTCCATGCGGATCTAAAACCCCTGTGTTCAATTTCGATATGTGCCCGGTTAACAGACGGGGAGTCCTGGGCGATCTTCGAATCTGGATTTTCTCTTGGAAAAACGTGCGGTTGCCCGGAGAAGCGAACCTACAGAATTTCGGCTCCCGCTGTGTTACACCCCATTCTTACCATGGAATGTTCTCCTTGTACAGGGCCGTTTTCGCGCCTCTGCGTGAATTCTGCCACTTCCACGACAAAAACCTGGCCTGTCGACGGCCTGCCAGGCCTCAAATGCCCGACTGATACAGGAAATCGCGGACTCTGAGATACCATTCGGCGCCCTCCCCGGGGTGCGCAAGCGGCGACCATGACAGCAGGTTCAGCCAGGGAAATCGCGGGCCCGGCACGTCCTCGCGCAGCTCGAGAGAACGTGCCACCAGCATATCTTCGGCGGCGTTGCGCTGGATAAAATCGCGGACCCGCAGAAGCTGCAACGGCAGCTGCGGCGGCAAGCCGGCCAGGTAGCGAAGCAACTGCTCTTCCGCGGTTGCGCTGGACGGCGCGTCGATCGGCGCGACGTCGTCCGCAATTACAGCATCCGGCGCGCGATGCGACGCGATATCGGGCGGCACATTGGGTACCAGGGGTTCCACCACCCGGACCTCCAGCGGAGCCACATACCATGTTCCCAGCTTGAGCAATACCTCGACCCGCACCCTGCGCGGCGGCGTATCGGGCGGCGCCCAGATGTCGAGCAAATAGCAGCGCGTCGTCTGACTTGCCCGCACTTCAGGCGCGAGATCCGAATCGTACTCGGGAATTGCGCCGAAAGCGGGCGTATTCTGCGGCGTGAGCCAGTCCGGACAATAGCCATCGGCGCCACAGCGGCTGAAGTGCTCCCGGTAGAGTCGAACCTGCAGAATGCCGGGCGGGTTTGAGCCTGTATAAAGGAGGTAATTCGTTCCGGCAGGCGCGGTGATCACGACATGCAGAGAGAGGTGACCGTTGCGCGCCATTGCCGGCGAGAGGATCTCGCGGGGATTGAGATCGCGGTCGGCCGCGACCGCGTTGCCAAACGGATCGAAACGCTCAAATTCGGAGTAAAGCCGGATATCCTGGGCAGGCGCCGCCGGGGCCAGACTGAAGACCAGCAGGACGCAGAGAATTGCGCGCACGGATGCGGTGCTGAAGGCGGCAGCTTGCACCAATGTCGTCTATCATAGCCGCAGAGGTCCCGGGACATGAAACTGCTCGCAGCGCTGCTTTTTGTATCCAGAGTGGTCATGGTTTCGCAAGCCGTGGTTTCCGAAGCCAATGCTCAGTCAACCATGCCGCTCCTCTCCGCAGACTCAGCCATGCAGGTATCTCCGCATGTCTACGCGATGATCGGTTTTCCGAACATCGCCATCGTCGTCGGAGACCGCGCCACACTCGTTGTCGATACCGGCATGGGAACGCGCAACGGAGCCACTGTCTTGCGCGAGGCCGAAAAGCTCTCCAAAAAACCGAAGCTCTTTCTGACCACTACGCATTTCCACCCCGAACACGCAATGGGCGTGGACGCTTTTCCCGCGGACACAATTCTCATCCGGCCGACCGTTCAGCAGCAGGAAATGGACCAGCGCAGAGACGAATTCATTCAGATGTTCAGCAAAATGTCCGCGCAAAACAAAGAACTGCTGACCGGCCTGAAGCTGCGCACGCCCGACCTGCTCTTTGATCGCGAGGTGAAACTCGACCTGGGCGGCGTTACCAGCCGCCTCTTCTGGCTGGGCACCGCGCACACTCGCGGGGACGAGATGATTTTCGTCGAGCAGGACAGCGTCCTGATCCCCGGGGATATTGTGCAATCCAAGCTCGTACCCAACATGCCCAATGACGATACCAGCCCGAAAAACTGGATCGCCATTCTCGATCAGCTCGCGCCGCTGAAGCCCCGCTTCGTCGTGCCCGACCACGGCGCGCTCGGTGACGGTTCGCTGATCACACAGGAACGCGCTTTCCTGGTTGACGTCCAGACAAAAAGCCTCGAGCTGAAACGCAAAGGCACGCCGGTTGACGAAGCGGGCAAGCTGGTTGCCACCGAGATGAAAACGAAATATCCCGACTGGAACAGTATGGGCTCGATCGCGAACATCGTCAAAAGGGTTTACGCCGAAGCTCAGTAGATTGCTCAGGGCCACGGCCGAAAAGACTTCCGGCCGCTCTGTCGAGCGGCCGGAGGCGTCGATACAGCCTCATTCCCTTCCGGCCGCGTACGTCCTGGCGGCAACGACGGGAGAGTTCCCCGCACCGACAAACTACTCAGTTATTTGCCGCCACCGAACTTAAACACGATTCCGCCCAGATACCGAAAATTGTTCTGATTGTTGGTATTGGTGATCGGGTTGGTATAGCGTGTCAACATGTAATCGATTTCCCCCAGACGAAGAGCAATGGTCTTGTTCAGATTCAAATCGAGACCGCCGCCGACGTCCATTGTGAAGGGATGCTGCGTACCGGACTCCTGGATCGTTCCCCCCGCCGCGTCGATCGCCTTCGACAAGCTGGCGTAGCCGTTGGTGTTGGACTGGCCGAACAAGAGGTCTCCGAACACCGTAACCCGGTGAAGCGGGAACCTTACAACGGGGCCGAACAGGTAAGTAAACATGTTCCCATTGGAGTGATATGTTCCCGCCGGAATTGTACCTTTAGACGTCACTATTGGTGCTGCATAGGTAACAGTCCAGTCGGTGCTGCCGTAGCCCTGGAAGTCGGCCCTTATGCCGAGGAATGGCAGGAAGTTGTACTGGAAGCCGCCCCCGCCTCCGTTGAAGGCGCGGGACTGCAGACCTGTCAAGGACGGGTTGAACTGAATATAGGAGTAATCTCCGTAGAGATCAAACTTTTCGTCACTTTGAGCCAGTGCGGCGGTTGCTGTTGCGAGCAGCAGGGGAACACAGGTAAGCGCAATACGTCTGAGTTTCATCATTTTCCTCTAAATTTGAGATTCGTCTGAGCGGCCAGATATTGCCGCCGGCGTCCTCTTTGGACTGTTTAGAGAAATGTCGGTCCCCGAAATCCGACTCAAAACTTTGGCGAAGTATTTATATCGATCGGGATGCCGGCAGCCCGATATAATAATCCGAGTTCGAGGTGTGGTAAGACCTCCACTGCATAAGGAGAGGGAGAAAAGATGGGGACGAGATCGTTTCGAGCGGGTTTGGCTTTTGTCGGGCTGCTTCAATTCACATCCGCCGTCTATGGAGCGGAGGTTGTGGTAAGAGTGGCGCCCCCGGCGCCCCAGTCGGTGGTTGTGGTTGGCCACGCGCCTGGCCCGAAGTACGTGTGGATCGGCGGATACCATCGATGGAATGGCAAGCGCTACGTTTGGGTACCGGGCAGATGGATTGTGCCGCCCCGGCCCGGCGCGGTCTGGATTGCGCCGCAATGGGTTCCGCGCAACGGAGGCTACGTCTTTGTCACGGGCCGCTGGCGCTGATCGCGACGGTCATTTATGTTGCGCCTGGTGAATGGGAACTGCTCCATTCACCGAATGAAAGTTAATAAAAAATAAAATGATGCGGCCGCTGACTTGTCTGCGTCAAACGCGCGGATGCGTGTCGGCGGTTCCGCTCTTCATGTCCCCGCCGAGTCTGTCCTGTTTTTTGCGCTGAAAACGCTACTGCCGGTAAACTGAACCGCAAGAGTGCGCGAACTTAGCGCCGGTGCCCCCACCGCCGTCACTTCCCCTATTTTTCGTTTATAAGCGCCGTTATTCCGGACGCCGTGGGAACAATTCCCGACCATTTTCTGAACCCGGAGACCTTTGGACGCGACTGCCCTAAAACGGCATAGCGATTCTTTGTCGGATGCCCAACCTCGGGCAGTTTCGGAATCTTTAATCCATAGGTCCGGCTTTAAGTGGTTCAGTTTCATCAGCGGGGAAAGTTTCCGCTAAAGGCCGCTGGATTGCCAACTGTGTAGCCTCGACGGGACCCTACGGTCCCGCCTCTGGAGAAAAACTATGGCAGCGTGTGCGACCGTCCCGCAGTGGATTTCAGACGATATTCTTGTTGAATCGGCGAAGAAGGGGGACGCGGATGCGTTCGCCCTGTTGATGGATCGCTACAGCGGATTTTGCTTGTCCAAGGCATATTCGATTCTGCGAAATCGCGGCGATGCCGAGGATGAAGTGCAGAACGCATGGTTACAGGCGTGGACGCACCTCGGATCCTATCAGGTCCGGGGAGCCTTTAGCGCGTGGCTTAGCCGGATCCTGTTCAATCAGTGTCTGATGCGGCTCCGCAAGAAAAAGCTGACGCCCGTAATGTCGATCGACCAGGTATTCGACACCGAAGGTTCTTTCCGGCTGGATCTGGTCGACCAGCGAGACCTGCCTGAGGACATCGTAGGAAGCGACGAGGTTTCGCGGGTGCTAAGCAAAGAGATTCGTGGAGTTCCGTCTGTGCTGCGGGAGGTACTCGTTATGCGAGATGTCGCTGATGTCGCCATGAAAGACATTGCCGGGGACCTGGGGATCAGCGTACCAGCGGCTAAGTCCAGATTAATGCGCTCGCGCATTGAACTACGTCGGCGGCTGGCGAAGTATTACGGGAAAAAAGGCGGCGGAACTCTGACCCACAAAGCCACCCGACCGCAACTCGCATATTCGCGGGGCGCGTAATCGCCGAGGCTTCCGGGCCATCGGACTGCAAGCACGATCATCGACGAACGGTATCATGCTTCGCGCGGAACCTGACCTCGAAAGTTGCGGAAAGCCGCGAGAGAAATACATGCGAAACAAATGGCTTTACACCGTTGATGCCGTTCTGCGAATCCTGTTTGTCACCGTCGGTCTGATATCCAATCGTCCTTTAAGGGCCCAAATTCCCGACTTGCAGGCGCGGGTTCAGGAAATGATACGAGCTGCCGCAAAGAACAAACGGGCGCTTGCCCAATTCACCTGGGTTGAGCAGGTAACAATAAACCTGAAAGGCAAACAGAAAAAACAGGAAAACTTTCAGGTACGCCTCGGGCCTGACGGTCGGCCCCAAAACATCTCCCTTGACCCCGCCCCAGCTCAAAGTGAAGGGCCACGGAAAGCCCTGAAGGCGCATTTGTTCGCGAAAAAAAATGAAGAGTACAAGGAGTACGCCTATCAGTTGAAGAGTCTCGCCCAGCAGTATCTGCCGCCGGAGAAAGATCGACTGCAACAAGCCCGGGACAGGAAAGACATCACTTCGGGCACAGTAGCCGACGCTCCCAATGAGCTTCTGCTCATCATACATAATTACCTGAAGCCACAGGATTCTATGACTCTCATTATCGACAAGACTCAGAAGCAACTACTGAGCATTCAGGTTGCCTCTTATATAGACGGCGCAAAGGATGCGGCGAATCTGACGGTGCAGTTCATCCGCCTTCCAGACGGATCGAATCAGATTTCCAATACCGTGATCGACGGGATCGGCAAGCAGCTCAACATCGCCATTCAGGACTCCAATTATCAGCACATCTGAGCTTTCTCCCCTGTCGACACCAGGGAAAACATAGAGAATGTGCAATCCAGGATTTAGACGATCGACGCAGTGTGTCGTTTTGCCGATGATGTTCTCGGTCCTCGCCTTCGCGGACGCAGAGGCGCTTCCCATCGATGAATCGAGCGTAGTCCCAGCGGATGCTTTCGGCAGCCGCCGCCGCGCCGGATCCAGACTAGACATGTACCCGATTGATTCGTGAGGCAGTTCCTCGACCAGCCGATAACTCACCCGTGGAAATACGCCCAAAGATTTCACGGACCGATTCCTGGGCTTGGTATCTACTTTCAGGTAACGGCCCGCGCCTTGAAGACCGCGGTTTATTCGAAGCCGGACGGGTCTTCTTCAATTTCCTCGAGATCCGGCTTCCGGCCCTCTTCCAGGCGGTCTTCTTCGGCCCATTCCGGCCGGAGATCGTCTTTCGATTCGGCGTCTTCCTTCTCTTCTCTCGGCGTCTTGTTGATGGGTTTCATATCCGAATTTTCTCATCTTCGGAGAATCATGGGACGAGGCGGCCGACCGCCGATGTGGCAATTCGGACAGCAAGCGTGACGATACAATCGTGCGAGTGAGACCGGCCGATGCCGCGGTTACCAGGCAATCCTCGTCAGATCAGAACGCGGCGGTCCTTGCGGGCTTTCTCGGATGGACCCTCGACGCCTTTGATTACTTCCTTGTCGTCTACTGCCTGACAGCCATCGCGCGTGAATTTCATCGCTCCGACAAGGAGATGGCGTTGGCGATCACGGTGACGCTCGTTTTTCGACCCGTCGGCGCATTTTTCTTCGGCCTTCTCGCCGACCGCTACGGCAGGCGCCTCCCGCTGATGATCGACCTCGTTTTCTACTCCGTGATTGAAGTCGCTACCGCTTTCGCGCCGGGCTACCGGTCGTTCCTCATGTTGCGGGCGCTTTTTGGAATCGGCATGGGTGGTGAATGGGGCGTAGGCGCTTCGCTCGCAATGGAAAAAGTGCCGCCGAGACTGCGTGGTCTGATCTCCGGAATACTACAGCAGGGCTATGCCCTCGGCAATCTGCTGGCGGCGCTTTGCTTTTTCTTTCTGTTCAACCGATGGGGTTGGCGGCCGATGTTCTTCCTCGGCGGCCTTCCCGCACTCCTCGCCATTTTTGTACGGATGCGTGTGAAGGAATCGGAGGTCTGGGAGAGAACGCGCACGGCCGATTGGGGCCAGTTGCGCCGGTCGATCCTTTCCAACTGGAAGCTGTTCTTCTACCTGCTTTTGCTGATGACGTTCATGAACTTCACCTCCCACGGCACCCAGGATATGTATCCTACCTTTCTGCAGCGTTACTGGCACTTCGACGCGACGAAGGGGTCGATTATTTCGGCCATCGCGAGCGTCGGCGCTATCTGTGGAGGCACGTTCTTCGGCTGGTACTCGGACATGCGCGGCAGGCGGCGCGCGATTGTCACCGCGCTCCTGCTTGCGATAGCGCTCATCCCGCTTTGGGCGCTGTCGCCCAACACAGCATTGCTGGTGGCCGGCGCGTTTCTGATGCAATTCATGGTGCAGGGCGCCTGGGGCGTAATCCCGGCGCACCTTTCCGAACTCTCTCCCGATTCGGTGCGCGGCTTTCTGCCGGGTTTTGCCTATCAGTGCGGTGTTCTGATATCCGCTTCGATCGTCTATATCCAGGCACTGTTTGCCGAGCACTTTTCCTATGCGGGAACGATGGCGTTGAGTGCCGCAGTCGTGCTTCTGGGCGGTGCAATTGCCGCCGGTCTGGGGCGCGAGCGCCACCGCCTCGTGTTTGGAAGTGTGGAGGGAAGTTCCGGAGCCTGATGCGATACGAGTATGCCAGCGAGCGGCGAATACGCGAGCGAAACAAGAAGATCTATCGCGTGGCGCACTGGCCGATCTGGATCTGGGTCTTCTTCCTGGCGCCAGGCCCGCTGACGTTTGATCTCTTTGAACATGGGCCGAGCGTTCGGAACATGGTCTGGTTGCTGGTGGTCCTGGTGGGAACGGGAATCGCGGGCATTTACGGCCAGCTTCCCGGCGTCGAGCCGCGGCCCTATATTCTGCGTTTCACCGAGGATAAACCCAATCCTCTTTACCGCCGGATCTGCTATACATTCGCGTGGAGCGATGTAATCAGTTTCGCGTTGTTGAACCTCGCCGGACTTGTGATTGCGGTGGCGACCGGCGGGTGGTATCTCAAACAAATCTACGCTTACGCCTACTTTCCGCTGTACCTCACGATATTGCTCCTGGGCGCTTTCGGAATTCTGCCTCGCGTACGCCCTTCTACCAAAGGCGAAGGGACCGAACGGCGATACTTCTATGGATCGGTGTGGGCGGTGACGCTGGCACAAACGGTGTTGATGATTCTCTGGAAGGCACTCCCGCGGAGCCATGCCGGAGATGTAATTAAGCTGGCGGTATACGTGATTGCGCTTGTGGCGCTGGGTTTGTGCGCGCGATTCGGCTTACTGCCTCGAACCCGCCCGATTCTGCCGGGTGAGTTGATGGTTGCCGATTAAGCCAGCAGACTAAGTCAGCGGATTGATCCAACGCAATCCCGGGAAGCGCGCAAAGTCCCGATCGGTCGTGTGCAGCGTTCCGCCGTACTCAATAGTCAGGGCGGCCAGCTGCGCGTCGCTTGCCAAAGGGCCAGCCGCCTGCCCGTCAATCATCATCTGACGAAGAATCGGCCAGTGCCCCTCGCCCTGGCTCAGCAGCCGAACATTGGGTTGTTCCAGCCATTGATCTACGATCCGCGCAGCCGCTTCCGCCGGGGCGCGCGCGCCCGGAAGTTTGCGGTTGGTAACGATGCGCAGAAAAGCTCCGACAGTTTGCCACGGCAGGCCGACGGGTGTTCCGCCCGAAAGGACCTCCTCCAGCCAGGCGCGGGCTTTTACGTGATGGGGCGCCGCTGCGTCATAGGCGTAAAGGAGAACATTGGCGTCCAGAACGATCAAGTGTGCGCGGGCCCTTCAAGAGCTTCGATCAACTCCTCAATGTTGTCGTAGCTCAATCCCGCAGGAAGCCCGAGCGGAAGTGGAGTGACGACAAAGGCTCTCCGGGCCCGATTATGAGAAGCCATCAAACCAAGCCGCAGTAAATCATTCACCGTCTCTTTGAGCGACGCTCCGGAACGCCTCATTTCCTTCTTCAGGAGACCGGCCACATCGTCATCCAGTGAAAGCGTCGTCCGCACATCATGATGCTAACAACATAAGCATCATGATGTCAACACCACTCAAAACTGGAATCGCGCCACGAGCTGACCCGACCGGGGAGCGCCATACACCGTGCCGTTATTGATATAGCCGAAGCCGCCGGTGGTCTGGCCATTCACCCTCGTTTGCGTCGCCACCGCATTCGTTGAAGTTGGATTATTCGGTTCCGTCCGATTGAAGATGTTAGTGAACTCAGCCCTGATCTGCAGGTTCATGCTTTCCTTGAATCTGAAGTTTCGAGCCAGACTCATATTCTCCGCAGGACGACGCTGATAACGATAATCGCTGTAGTAAGCGGCCGCGGTGCCGTACTGGCCGGCCGGTGGATTGACCCAGGCCGCGGGGTTCAGCACGAAGGTCTTGTTCGGATCGAAGCAGTGGCAGTTCAGGTTCTGAGTAAAGAGCGGTACTCCCGGCACACGGTCCATAAGCGTGGTCTGGAAGGTGTAAGCGGACAGATTGGTGGTGGACTGAGGCGACAGGATAGGCAGTCCGCTGCCGTACCGCAGCAGCGCGCCGATTTGCCAGTCACGCGCGAGCAATGATAGGAACTTATTACCGCTCAGCCTGGGCGTGGTGTAAGAACCCGAGAAAACGAAGAGGAAGGGCTGATCATAAGCCGAGATCGTCTTCTGATTGGGCCGGTTGAAGACATTATTTACGAAGACTCCGTCGCCGCGTCCGTAATCGTCCTCAACCCCGAGATCGAGTTGCTTCGACCATGTGAAGGAAGAGTTGGCCTGCAGCCCGTGGGAGAAACGCTTCGTCCCTTTCAATTGAAGGGCCTCGTACCAGGTGTTTCCATCCGGTACCCAGTGCCAGTTCGTGACAGCGCCATATTGCGGGAACGGGCGCAGCGACTGGGCCACCGTAGCCGTCAGCGGAAAGCCGGCGTAGGGTGGCGTGCCAAATCCGGCCGCGATGGCGATCGGGGAATTGAGAGGAGCGGCCAGTATTTTCAGATCGTTGGGATTACTCAGGCTCAGGCCGTGAGCCGCGAGAGTCTGGTCGGAGATGGCATTCGGATTGATCAGATTGCCCGCGTTCCACCACACTCCGACATTGCCGACATAAGTCGCTTCGACCAGAAGATTCGGAAAAACCTCGCGCTGAATACCGGCGCTCCACTGAAGCTGGCGGGCCGGTTTACCCGCGTTCTGGTCCATCTCCTGCGGCGCTGAACCCAGCGAGCCCGGAAACAGATACTGGCCGGCATAGAAGTTGGGAAAAGTGATGTCATACGGAAGCCCGCCCCTCAGGTTGAATGCGGGGGTTCCATAGGTGCTCGTGCTGTAGAGATATTCGGAGCCGGTGGAGAAGCCCACCTGGTCGTCGTCGGTTTTATAGTAAGCGACGCCCGCTCCGATCCGCAGAACGGTCTTCGGCGTCATCTGATAAGCGACGCCGACCCGCGGTCCGAACGCGAAGGGATAGTTGTGCGCGAACTGGCAGTTGCAGCGGCCGCCGCCGTTGCCCTCATAGATGATTGCCCCGGGAAGGTTGCCCGCAGCGGGGTTCGGCGTACTCGGCGAAAAAATGCCATAGTAGCCATTTCCGTCTTTCAGGTAAGTTGAGAAATCGTAGCGCAGGCCGTAGTCAATGGTAAGTTTCCGATTCACTTTCCAGGTGTCCTGCGCGAAGGCCGCGAGTGAGTGAGCACCCATGTGTGTGGCTCCGGGAACGGCGTCGTAGCCATTGTCGACCGCGCCCAGAAGGAAGCTGGCGTATGAAAAGCCCACGGTGCCCGGCAGAGACACGCCGTTCAATGACGGCAGACCGGTCTCATTGGGGCTGAATTCGAACCAGCCCATGGTGTAAGTCTGGTTATACATCTGGTAGCCGTTAACATACGCTTGAGCCCCGAATTTGATGGTATGGTTGTTGCGAACCCAGGTAAGACTGCTATTGAAAGTAGGTTTGCGAATCGTTACGTGGATTTGATTCCCCGGGCCGACACCCGCCGACAGGCCACCCTGGGCCTCGCTCAGTCCACCCAACACCGGGAAGAGATCCGAGTTGGTTCCCGTCAACCCAAGTTCCGCCTCCGGATCGAACGCGGGACTGTGATCGTTAATTCTGGTATCGAGCAGCCCCGCGCCAAAGTGCAACAACAGAGTCGGTGAAAGGGTGTGATCGAAGTTCACGCGATACGTATTCGAGTTGATGGCCCTGGGCTGGCTGCCGGTGAGGGGAGGCGGCATAACCGTATTGTTCGGGTTATCCTGCCGGTTGAGCGACCAGAAGACGGCCAGTTTGGAATTCGCGCTGATCTGATAATCCATTTTCAGTGAGGGAATGGTCGTGGCGATAGGATTCTTGTAAGTGGGAAGGTAGTTGTTTACCAGACCGTTACTGGTTGGCAAAGGGATCAGCGCCTGAATTTTCAGCGCGACTGGGTCCATATCGCTCATGGGAATGGTGTTATTGGGAAAGGGATTCCGTTCCTGAAGACCGTTCATCGTAAAAGTGGTGCTCGGATCGTAAATGGTGTTTTCCATGATCGGGCGCCCGAGCGCGTCGGTACCCAGAGTTTTGCCGGTCAAAGCCTGCTGGAAATTACCGCTGCGATACGCCGGCGTGGGCACCGTGGTCGAAACGTTGTTGGTAATGGTCGTCTGGCGAAACTGTTCCCAGTTGAAGAAAAAGAAAAGCTTGTTGCGGCCATTGAATAACTTCGGAATTATTACCGGACCACCCACTGTGAAGCCGTAATCGTTCCTTCTCTGGCGGGGTCGAAGCAGTTCTCCTTTGCCGTTATTGGTAAAGGGCTGGCCGGCGTTAAGAAATTCATTCACGAAGTAGTCGTATGCGCTTCCGTGGAACTGGTTGGTGCCGGACTTCATCGTGGTATTGAAGAGGCCGCCGCCTACCTGGCCGAACTCAGCCGCGAAATTGCTCGTTTGAATGGCAAATTCCTGAATGGCTTCTATGCTGGGCTGAGTCTGAGACTGCGTCCCATACCAGCCGTTGGTTGCATCCTGACCTTCGATCAGCATCGCCTGCGTGTTGGCAGGGGCGCCGTTGATGCGAATCGTCAGGTCGGCCCCTGCGGTGCCTGGTCCTGCGGAAGAGGGAAAAAAGGTTCCTCCGGGAAGCATCTGAACCACGGAGTAGGGGTTGCGAATGCCCGAAGCGCCGGCGGCCGATCCCGTCGCAAGGATCGGCAGGTCGTCTACTGTGCTCATCGAAACGTTGTGGCTTAGTTCTCCGCTGTCGGTCTTGAGCAACGGCGCCGCTTCAGTGACGGTCACCGACTCCGCTTTCGTACCCACCTCAAGGCTGACATCCACTCGGTAGGTCTGGGCGACATCCACCGTGAGGCCCTGCCGGACATAGGTTTTGAAGCCGGACACAGAGACAGTCATCTCATACTGACCAGCTGGTAGTTGGGCCAGGGTGTAATTACCAGTTGCGGATGTGCCCGCCTGGTAGACGGCGCCCGTCTCAATATTTCGGACCTGAATGGGAGCGTCCGGAATAACGGCTCCGGTGGCATCCGTGACCGTGCCGGTGATGGTCCCGCGGTCGCTTTGAGCAACAGCGGTCAACGCAGACAGCAGGAAAACAGCTGATAAACACACAAAGCGCATCGTGAGCCCCCCAGGAACAGACCTTCGCAACAGGAACGGACGAGAGTCTATAACACGTACCAGTACGAGTCAATGGGTAGCCGCTGCTTTTCGCTTGCGACGTCACCTTACTTAAGACGTGAACTTATCTGATTGGTAGGAATGGGGGATGCTTTGGCAGCGAGAACACCCTCGTCTTAGACTGGCCTGATCCGACCATCCGGGAGCAGCCTGAAGTGAATCCCGCGCCACTCCACCTGACGCCCTGCGATCCCTGCTGCCCAGACAGCGAATCCGAAGAGGTCCCGTAGCGGGACCGCTGCAACACCTGCCAGATTTCCGAAGCCCAGTGCGGCCATACCCGCGGCCGCGGCGAACAGCCTTACAATCAAACCAGCCAGTGCAATGCGCCAGTGCCCCAGACCAGCGGCTATCAGGCACCAGAATGTAGCCTGCGTGACGAGATAGCCGAAATATCCGCCCGGCCGCGATACGCGAATCGTCCGCGACCACCGGACCTGATGCTTCCACACATCCTTCCACGAGCCCGCGCCCAGATTGGTGTCGACCACCGAATCTGACAAAGCGACCCGCTTTCCTAATGCCGAAATGCGAGCGCCGAGTTGGTAATCGTCGGCGAGATATTCGCGAATCGCCGCGAACCCTCCGATCGCGTTGAGATCCGAAGCGCGAAACGCCATAGTCGCTCCCAGGGCGAACCCACTTGCGGAAAGCAGCCTCGCCACCAGTACGCTGGGCGCAAATTCGGTGGCGATGCCGAGCGCCTCCGCCCGTGACGCGACCGACGAAGCACGCGCGCGATAGAGGCAAGTCACCAGCCCAACCCGGTCATCCGCCAGCAGACCCACGACACGTTGCAGGTAATCCGGCGCAACCAGAATGTCGCCGTCATTCACCAGGAGCACCTCATGACGAGCCTCGCGGGCGAGAATCTCAAGCGAGCCCACTTTCCCATTCGGCGCGTCGTTCGCTGCATGCACTGCGCGAATGGCCAGGTGCGGGAACTCCACGCGCAGCCGCTCGATTTCGGCCAGGACCGGATCGCCGGCATCCGGCGTCCCGAAGATCAGCTCGAACTCCGGATAGTTTTGGACAGCATTCGATCGGATGGCCTGATAGAACTGCGCATCAAGCCCGCGCACCGGCTTCAGGATCGATACCGGCGGTCGAAAATCCGGAACTTGATTCTTTCGCCTGAAGCGCAGAGCTCCCGCAATAACCAGCAGATTATAAGCAATGCCGCAGCAGACCAGAACGACGGTCGCGAACCCGGCCCAAATCACCAGGCGAAACTCACTGCGAGATAAACACAACGCCGGCCAGGATAAACCCCACGCCCGCCCAGCGCCGCCAGTCTACTGCCTCTTTGAGCACTACCTTCGCGAGCAAGGTCTCGGGGATGAAACTGGCTGCCGACATCGGCACCGCGAAGCTCATCGGCGCGATCGAGACCAGCTTCATGAAAGAAAAAAACGATACGGCCATCGCGCAGGTCGAGACGATGACGTAGAAATTGCGGGCCACGGCGCCGAATGCGCTCCCGATAGCGCCCGGCCGGAAATCGTGAATCGCACCGTGCTGGCGCATTCCGAGCGAACGAAACACATCGCCCACCGTAGTGGCGCAGATCAGCATCAGCACCAGGATCCACTTCATCTCGAACCGCCGGAAGCTATTGACGACGACGCCGTCCGCCCGACCAGTGTGACGCCGGCGGTGATGAGCACGATTCCGGTCCAGCGGTAGACAGACACATATTCTCCGAGAAACAAACGCGCCGCGAATGCTGTCACAACATAACTTATCGCTGTGACCGGCATCACGTAACTCAGGTCCGCCCAGCTCAGCAGAGCCATGTGGGTCAGAGTCCACACGATCAGCAAAGCCACACCCAGCGCCACCCAGGGATGAAACAGAGCTCCGATCAGAGCCGCGGGCGAATTGCCGATCGGACCCAGTTCCTGCATTCCTTTGGTTAAAGCGGAATTGCCGGCAACATTGCTGAGAATCGTGAGCGCCGCGAACAATCGCGTTCGGGCGCGAAGATCATCCTGTGGATCGCGTGCGCCTGACGAAGCGCGCGACAGTTCCCTAGTCTCCGGCATTCGCCGATACGGTCGTTTGCTGCCGTTGCTGGGAAATGAACTTCTTCCGGCGGGAGCGCAGCGCCATATACTCCCGCGCTTCCTTCGTCAGCCGCTTCCGGTCGTGCGAGTTGAAGATCACCTTGCGCACCATCCGCCAGATGACCTTCGTCCGGAAGTAGTATTCGCTGTAGAAGCGCTCCACCCAGTCCATCAGCTCAGCTTCGTTGAGGTTCTCGTAAACCACTTTCGGAAGCTGGTTGCCGCGCTCATCCACAATGTTGCCGATCGAGATCAGATCGTTCTTCTTCGCGTACTCGTAGAACTCGGTGCCCGGATAAGGATGCGCGATCGAAACCTGAATGGTCTCGTTATCCAGTTTCTTCGCAAAGTCGATCGTCTTGCGAATGCTCTCCCGCGTCTCGCCCGGCAGACCCACAATGAAGTCGCCGTGAATCACCAGACCCAGCTTCTTGCAGTTGGCGGTGAAGCGCTCCGCCATATCGATCGTGGCACCCTTCTTGATGTTCTTCAGAATCTGCGCGTCGCCCGATTCATAGCCCACGATCAGCAGGCGGCATCCCGCCTCTTTCATCGCCTTCAGCGTGTCGTAATCGGTGGTGACGCGCGACGTGCACGACCATGTAAAATTCAACGGCTTCAGCTTCGCGCACAACTCAATCGTTCGTTCCTTGCGGTAGTTGAACGTATCGTCGTCGAAGAAGATCTCCTTCATCTGCGGAAATGCTTCGAGCGCATATTTCACTTCGTCGCGAATGTCGTCGCTCGAACGCAGCCGCCAGCGGTGCCCGGAATGCGTCTGCGGCCAGAGGCAGAAAGTGCACATCGCCGGGCAGCCCCGCGACGTATACATCGAAATGAAGGGGTTCAGCAGGAAGGGAACGTTGTAATTCGTGATGTCGAGATCGCGCTTATAGACCTTCGTAACCCAGGGAAGCGCGTCCAGATTCTCTACCATCGGCGCTTCGGGGTTATTGACGATCATGCCGTCTTTACGGAAGCTCGCGCCCGGAATCTCTTCGAGCGGCTTGCCGTTGGCGTAATCGACGATCTGATAATCGAACTCGCGGCGAATGATGAAGTCAATCGCTTTCGATGCGTTCAGCGACTTCTCCGGCTCCATGGTGACCGGCGGCCCGACGAAGCAAACCTTCAGCTTCGGATTCGAATCCTTCATCATCTGGGCAATCCGGCAATCGACCTCGAACCCGGGCGTGGAAGTAAAAAGGACCAGCAACTCGAAATCGCGCACCATTTCGACTGTTTGTTCGATCGAAACGCGATGCGGAGGCGCATCCAGCACTTTGCTGTCGGGAAGCATGCCGGCCGGATAGCAAAGCCATACCGGATACCAGTAAGATTCGATCTCTCGCGAGGCCGGCCAGCGGGAACTCGCCCCCCCGTCAAAGCCCTGAAAGGAAGGCGGGTTCAAAAACAGAGTTCGCATGCTCAAGCTTTATTGTAAGTCAGAGCGTGCGCGGGATACGGCTCTCCGCCATCCCTCCATCAGTTCCGTTCGATATTCTTCCGGGATCTTTGGATCGAACCGGCGCTCGATGGCCCAAAAGCTTTCCACCTCTTCCACGCCCGCCCAGACCCCTTCGGCTATTCCTGCCAGATAGGCCGCCCCCAGAGCCGTCGTCTCCACATCGGCGGGGCGCACCACGGTTTTCCCCAAAATGTCAGCCTGGAATTGCATCAGGAAGTCGTTTACAGCGGCCCCGCCATCCACCCGCAGCTCCTGAATCGGCTGACCCGAATCCGCTTCCATTGCATCGATAAGTTCCCTGCTCTGGAACGCAATGCTTTCGAGCGCCGCCCGCACTACATGCGCTTTGCCGCTCGCACGCGTCAGGCCGCTGATCACCCCGCGCGCCGCCGAATCCCAATGCGGCGCCCCCAGGCCGACAAAGGCCGGAACCACATGAACCCCGCCCGAATCGGGTACGCTCGCCGCAAGGGCCTCGGATTCCGCGGCAGTCCGGATCAGACCCAGCTCATCGCGCAGCCACTGCACCGCGGCGCCCGCCACAAACACGCTGCCCTCCACGGCGAACTCGGGTGGGCCGTCTCCGGCGGCTGCCGAGCGTGTGCCCAGAAGACGGTTCTTCGAATGCGGGCGGACGCCACCGGCGTGAGTGAGAGCAAAACATCCCGTGCCATAGGTGTTCTTCGACAGTCCGGCTCGAAAACACGCCTGCCCGGCGAGCGCAGCCTGCTGATCTCCCGCCACCCCGCTGATCGGAATTCTCGAACCCGCGAGTATCTCTCTCACCTTGATGGTTCCCAGCCGCGCCGAGGACGGTACGATCTCCGGCAGCACCGCGCGCGGGATTTCGAAGATTCCGAGCAGTTCGTCGTCCCACGCGCCTGTCTCCAGATCCATCAGCATCGTGCGCGATGCATTCGTGGGATCGGTGACATGGGTGCTCCCATGCGTCAGGTTCCAGATCAGCCAGCTGTCGACGGTGCCGAAAAGAATCTCGCCGTCCTGAGCCTTTGCCTTCGCATCGGTAACGTTTTCGAGGATCCAGCGGATCTTGCTGGCGGAGAAATAGGCGTCGATCACGAGGCCGGTCTTCGCCTCGATCGTGGCCGCATGGCTCGACCGCCCAAGTTCCGCGCACATTTCCGCCGTTCGGCGGCACTGCCACACAATCGCGGGCGCGACCGGTTCACCCGTGCGCCGGTCCCACATCACGGTGGTCTCGCGCTGGTTGGTGATCCCGCAGGCAGCGATCCCCTCGGTAGCCGCGTCCGGCGTTTCCAGCACGGTGCGGATGGCCGCGAGCTGCGCGCGCCAGATTTCGGCCGCATCCTGTTCCACCCAGCCCGGGTGCGGATAATGCGATGCGAACGGAACCGAGTACATCGCCAGACGCTGGCCCTTTTCGTCATACAGGGCCGCGCGGGCGCTGGTGGTTCCTTCATCGATCGAGAGCACGCGCTTGGGCATTGCCGCCCATTATAATGGCCGCCCCTTATAATGAAGAAACCCTATGTTCTTTCGCCGCGATCGCCCGAAGAAGCTGACATTCGAAGACCACATGAGCGCCGCGCGGGCGGCAGGTTTCAAGACCGAATCCGTGGGCGGCGGCAGAACCCGAGTCGAGCGCAACGGCGTTGCCGCGGTGTTCGAACCCGGCTCCGATAACGTTCCGCGCGCGGTTGAGCGCGCCGGCGTCGTGATCGGCAAGGAAATCGGCACTCTGACCGATGGTGGCTTCCAGAAGTTCTTCACCACGCCGAGCGGCAAACGCAAACCGGCGCTCGCGGAAGAACTGAAAGAGATCCAGAACTTTCAGGAGGATCTTCGGGAAGCGCTGGGTCTGGAAAGCCTCTACAACGAAGCGCTCGGAACCGTGTCGAATCTGTATCTTTACGACCGCGTCGAGGGCCGCGACCGCGGGCTCCACAACAAACCCTGGGAAACTGCGCCTCAGGAGTGATTGGCAACACGAGTGATCTCGCTGCCCAAATGCGAAGGCACCAGAAAGAGCATTTTGTACCACTCATCCCGAAGATCTTCACTGCTCATCTTCTGAAACCGCGCCTTTAGTGTTCTTCGGTCTCGTGTGAAGGCGTAGGGTTGATAGCCCCAGTTGCGGAATAACTCATCCAGTTGGGGCGTGTAAGGGCACTCTGTCAGAATCAGCGGCTGACAGCGCGCGACAAGCTCACTCATACCGCGTAAGGCTTCAAGGTCGTGACCTTCCACGTCCGTCTTGATCAATCCCACATCGATGCCGGGTCGCGATGCAGCGAAGGAATCGATAGTCACGGTCTTTACTTCGATCCCTTCTCCGCCGTCGCGGCCACCCTCGAGGCTGCTGACGGCGGATCCGTGTCCGACGCTGAGCCGTGCAAAACCGTCACGTGACGATACCGCCTCCTCCACGACCTCCACATTGCCTGCAAGTCGCGCATTGGCGCGCAGATTCTCGATGTTTCTCGGATCGGGTTCAAACGCATAAGCGCGGCGTACCAGCGGGGAGAGGTAAACGGAATAGTAGCCAACGTGAGCGCCTATATCGAGAAAATCGCGGCCGGCCGCGGCAAAACGCGCAAACAGGGCCTCCGAACCCCAATCGATGTCGGCATTGGTTACATAGACTTCGGATGCGCTTGCGCTTTGTCTCGGAAGGATAATCGTGGATCCGGAAGGCAGGCGAAGGCGGGTGTCGATCTTCAGAAGACGCTTGCGCGTGAACAGCATCGCCGAGCGTGACACCCATTTGAAGACGCCCACTTGCTTTATGAATCCGAGGTTCGCCATAGGTATTAGTTTCGCCTGCCATACTACTTCGCATGGCGGCAATCGTCGACACTCTTGTCTCCGCGGTAGGCAGAGAAGCCGTCTTCACTGGAGACGCAATCGGGCCGCGCTACCTGAGTGACTGGACACGCGTAAAAAGGGCGCCTCCGCTCGCCGTAGTTCTGCCGCGGAACACCGAAGAAGTCTCACGAACCCTGACGATCTGTCATGCGGCGGGTCAGGCGGTCGTTCCGCAAGGCGGCATGACCGGGCTTGCAGGCGGAGCGATTCCGTCAGCCGGCGATATCTGCCTTTCTCTGGAGCGGATCAACGGGGTTGAATCCATCGACCAGGCCTCGGCGACGATGACCGTTCGGGCGGGAACGACGCTGCAGAAGGTTCAGGAGGCCGCAGCCGAAAATGGGTTCGAATTTTCCCTGGATATGGGTTCGCGCGGCTCCTGCCAGATCGGCGGAGTCATTGCCACGAATGCAGGCGGCATTCGCGTCATCCAGTCCGGGACCGCGCGGGATCAGGTTCTGGGACTTGAGGTGGTTCTGGCGGACGGCAGTGTGCTCGACTCTATGAACCAGATGATCAAGAACAACACCGGCTACGACCTGAAGCACTGGTTCATCGGGTCCGAAGGCACACTGGGCGTGATCACCCGCGCTGTCCTGCGTCTCAGGCCGCCGCGCAAGCGGTGCGAAACGGCGCTATGCGCGCTGACGGATTATTCGGCGGCCTTGCAGTTGTTGACCGTGCTGCGGGACGGCCTGAGCGCGTTCGAAGTCATGTGGGAGGATTTCTTCGAATTTGGAGCCAAAACCTCGCCCTTCAACCGTCGTTATCCCCTGTACGCGCTGGTGGAGACCGCTGGATCCGGCCTCGCCGACCGTCTCGATGGCGTCGTCGCCGATGCCGTTCTGGCGCACTCCATCGCGGAAGTGAGGGCCTTATGGGAGATCCGCGAGGCGACCGCGAAGTTCACCGAACGCATCGATCCCCTGAACTTTGACGTCAGCCTGCCGATCGGCCGTATTGGTGAATTTGTGGATGAGTGTAAGCGACTCTTCCCTGGCGCGTTTTTCTTTGGCCATATCGGCGACTCGAATTTGCACGTCACGGTCGACCGGACGTCGGCGGCAGACCATGCGATTTACTCGCTGGTCGAGCGTTATCGCGGGTCCGTTTCGGCCGAACACGGCATCGGCATTCTGAAACGGGAGTTTTTGTCGTGCTCGCGAAGTGAAGCCGAGATCCGCACGATGTGGGCGATCAAGAAAGCCCTGGACCCGAAGGGTATTCTCAATCCGGGTAAGGTCCTACCGGAAAGCTTTAAATGAGGTGGTGTCGCGCAGGATCTCCAGAGTATCCGCGGACACCGACTGCCGAATCCGTTCGCAGATCCGGTTTTGGAGGGCCTCGGGCAGCGCGGCGAACTGCGGGCTGTAGATCATATAACTGACCTGGTAACGGAAAAGCCTCGTCTTGAGATCGAAGTCGCGGAGAGGGCCGCGTAAGGGGAACGTCCTGGTAAACGTTGAAACGCCTTCAATAGGTTCCTTAAGCGGTACCTCGTCTTTGAAAGTCATGTAGTCAACCGCCGCCTGCACGTCGGCGTCGGAGACCTGGGCCTGCCATTTGAGCCGGGTCAGGTAGTTCGTCATCTGGGTCTGGTGCTCGAGTGTCATCAGTGCGACGATGTCGCTTGTCGGGCTCAGATATTTGGCCGTATCGAGCTTAACCCTCAGCTTTTCCAGAGTCAGAGGCTCGGCCGGATCGGGCGCGACGGAATTCGCCCGATCAGGCTGCTCTCCGCGGGCCGCATTAACGAACCACCCGCCCCAGCGGTCGGCGAAGGCCGTTCGCTGGTCGGTGATGATTGCGCCATCCTTCGCGGGCTGGCCGTCGAAGCTGGGAAAAACCGAACCCACGAAGAACCCCGGGACGCCAAGGGTCGCTGGTCCCTGGTGGCACTTCAGGCAAACTTCCTGGCGAGTGAACTTCTGATTCGTCGGGTCGAAGGTATAGAAGACGACGCCTCGCACCGGGTCGGCGGCCGCAACTTCGAACTCGTCGCCGCCCGGAACCATTCCTACAGCTACCTGATCGTTAAAGTAGATTGCGCGGGGATTGCGCGGAGAGATCTTCGCCGCCTGGAAGCTGTCCCTGGCGAAGGCGAGAACCTGCGAGTCAGGATTGATATCGAGTTTCTTCAGCAGACCGGGCAGGTCAAGTCTTTCAATCGGACCTGCTGCCAGCCGACTGACCGGATTGTCCAGCGGTCCATCGAGATAGTGGTTTAGCGGGAGGTTATCGAGGTAAGTCTGGCCGACCAGCACCGCACAGCCTGACAAAACAAACCCAATCAGGCTCGGCAGCCTCATGGCGTCCGGAGGCCGAGGATGTCCTCACCGGGATGTGGTGTCAAAGGCGGGGCACCGAGCTGGATCAGCAGCGCAACCGTGTCGGGATGGGGCGTTCCGCCGGTGGTCCTTAAATAAGGACCGGTTGCCATGTCGCTGACGGTCCAGCCGCGTTGGGTTTGTTTTGTCAAATCCGCGCCCTGCGCCACCAGGTACTTCACCAGTTCATTATCCCCGCGCCATGCCGCTCCCCCGAGAGCCGTGTAGCCAGTGACGTCCTGGGTGTTCACGTCGAGGCCGAGGCCGACACAAAAACGAACTACATCGAGCGCCGAGTCGGGCGCGTTCTTCGAAAAGTTCCCGGCCCAACCAACGCCGGCCGCCATCATCAGGGCCGTATCGCCTTCGTCGGATGGGATCTTGGGATCGGCACCCTTCGCGACGAGAAGCTTCATCGCCGCGAGATCGGTCGCCTGAGCGGCGCGCCAAAAAGCGGTCGACCCCGGCGTCCCGACCCACATCTGGTCGTGGAAGGCCGGTCGGTACCAGAGTTTTTTCTTCAGGCGGGCGTTCGGGTTCGCGCCGCGATCGAGAAGCGCCTGCATCAGTTCCAGATAAGTGACTTTTTCGTGCCCGGTGACCGGAGCCGGACCACCCGCCACTGGCGCCCACTTCGCGTCGACGGCGGCGTAAAGCGCGGTGAGGCCGTCGAGATTGGCGAGGTTCGGATTCGCGCCGCGATCGAGCAGGAATCGGGCGACATCAAAATGTCCGTTGATGATGGCCATCACCATCGGGCTGGTCTGGTCTCCCGCGCTGATTTCGTTGACGTCGGCGCCAGCTTCGAGGAGAGCGCCCGCGGCCTCCGTGTGCCCGTCGCGCGCGGCGAGGATCAGCGCTGTGAGCCCGCCCGAAACCGTCGGAACCGCCCGACGGCCGGCAAGCGCGGCTTTTCCGGCTTCGCCCGGAGGGAGGTTGGCATGGAGAATCAGATCGGCGTCGAGCGGAAACTCTTCGCTGTCGAGATCCTTCTGCGGGCGGATCTGGGTTACTTTCGACGTGGCCTTGAGGTCCGCCCCGTGCGCGGCGAGGACTTTGATTACGCCGGCGCGATTGGCCGCCGCCGCGAACATCAGCGCATTTTGGGAGTAGCCCGGCTCGGTCGCGTTGACCTGGGCTCCGTGATCGAGCAGGAGTTTGACGGTGTCGGCATTACCGGCTGCGGCCGCTTTCATCAGGGCGGTGGTGCCGTTCGCCGTGTTTGCGGCATTGGCATCGGCGCCCGCCCGCAGGAGCACGGCGACGGTGGGAGCGTTGCCGTTCGATGCTGCCATGTAAAGCGGGGTTTGGGCACCGATCCGGGTGGTGGCTTTCACGTTGGCCCCGGCTTTCAGGAGCGACTCGACCATCTCCGGATCGCCGCGCATTGCCGCCCAATGGAGGGCGGTTGCGCCGTCACCCTCGGCCGCGTTTACGTCGACGTGTTGGGTGAGCAGGGCGCGAACGCTGTCGAGATCGTCCTGCATCGCCGCCTCGATCAGCCGGTTATCGCTGTCGCCCGCATGGGCGGCGGCGATTGCCAGCAGAAAGAGCACAGCTCGCTTCATGTTTTAGTGGGGGCTGGTCGCGACGGCGACCGGCTTGGCCTTGTCGTCTTTGGATTTATCGTCTTTGGATTTATCGTCTTTGGGCTTTTCTTCTTTAGTGGCGACGACGCACTGGTCGGAGCGGCAGTTGTGCGAGTTCGCCGAACCCAAGCTCTCAAGAAGCGCGACCGTGTCGGGATGCGGCAGGGAGTGGGCGATCGGGCCGTTTGCCATATCGGCGACCGTGTCGCCGTCTTTGGTCTTCGCGTCCACTTTCGCGCCCTTGCTGACAAGGTATTTGATCAGATCGTTGTCGCCGCGGAAGGCGACTCCGTGTAAGGCCGTGTAGCCCTTCTCATCTACTGCGTTTACGTCGAGGCCGAGGCTGAGGCAATACTCGACGGTCGGAAGCCAGGCGTCCGGAACTGTCGTGGTGTTGTTCGGGGCCCAGCCGAGTCCGGCCGCGACCATAAGCGCGGTGTCACCGCCGTCTGTTGCAATTTTCGGATCGGCGCCAGACGCTACCAGCAGCTTCATGCCGGTGACGTCGTTGGATTGAGCGGCGCGCCAGAAGGCGGTCGAGCCGACCGGGTCGACCCAGGAGCGGTTGCCGAAAGAACGAACCCAAAGTTGCTTGCCGAGACGGGCGTTCGGTTTTGCGCCCTTCGCGAGAAGGTCCTTCATCAGATCGAGATAGGTGACTTGTTCGTGGTTTGTAAGCGGTTGCGGGAACCAGGCGTACGGCGCCCACTGTACATCGACTGTCGCGTACAGCGGGGTCAATCCCCAGACGTTGGCGAGGTTCGGGTCCGCACCGTGGTCGAGCAGAACTTTGGCTACGTCGAGATGGCCGTTCATGATCGCCATGACGAGAGGCGTCGTCTTCTCTTCGGCGCTCGCCTGATTCACATTGGCGCCACCCTCAATGAGGGCTTTCGTGGCGTCGATCTGACCATCGCGGGCCGCATAAATCAGCGCGGTCTGGCCACCCATGGTTGGCGCTCCGCGCTCGCGGCCACCTTTCTTCTTTTGCGACTCTTTGTCATCCGCAGCCGGCTTCTTGTCTTCGGCTTTTTCCTTTGCGGGTTCGGTTTTCGCGGTTTCGATTTTCGCGGGCTCGGCTTTGGCAGCCTCAGGTTTCGCGGATCCGGTTTTCGCGGATTCAGTTTTCGTGGATTCAGGTTTCGCGGGGTCGTCAGCCAACACGATGTTGCCGTCGGGATTGAAACGCACGACCGGGGTCTTCGTCACCGTCGAGGTGAGGCTCGCGTCCGCGCCATGGGCCATCAATACCTTAATGGTGTCCGCACGATTCAGGGAAGCCGCGAACATGAGCGCGGTCTGACCGTGCGCGAGATCCGTCCCGTTCACGTTCGCACCGTGGTCGAGGAGCAGCTTTACCGCATCGGCGCTACCCGATGAGGCCGCCATCATCAGAGCGGTCGTGCCAGTCACGGTGGCCGAGTTCGGATTGGCGCCAGCCTTGAGCAGCAGGTCGATCATCGGCGCACTTCCGTTCCGGCAAGCCATCAGCAGGGGAGTGATCGCGCCGTCGCGGGTGGTCGCTCTTACGTTCGCGCCGGCGGAGAGCAGGGTCTTTGCCAGATCTAGATTGTCATTGAATGCCGCCCAGTGAAGCGCGGTAGTGCCGTCGCCCTGAGCCGCGTTTACATCCGCCTTTTGTTTCAGGAGAGCCTTGACGGTGGCCTGATCGTCGTTCTGCACCGCGTCCGGCAGGCTCGCCGCCAGCAGCGACGCGCCGGTAAATATGCCAATTATGAGAGCTTTGTGCAAGATGGCCTCCTCAGATCGCGATTACGCCGGTGCTGTCGCCGATTGACTGATCCTTCATCCCCAGCCGCTGCAGCATGGTCAGAAGCACGTTTGCCATCGGCGTCCCATCCGGGGTGCGTACGTGCATGTTGCCTTTGACCTGACCGTTGGCTTTGCCGGCCAGCATGATGGGCAGCCGCTTGTGGTTGTGGGCATTGGAATCGCCGAGCGGACTGCCGTACAGAACCAGCGAGTGGTCGAGCAGGTTGCCGTCGCCATCGGGAGTCGAGCGCATTTTTTCGAGGAAATAAGCCACGAGCGTGGCGTGATAGAGGTTGATTTTCGAGAATTCCTCGATCTTCGAGGGGGTCTCACCGTGATGTGAGCAGGAGTGGAACGCCGTTTTGACGCCGCTTTCGGGATAGACCCGCTGATTGACGTCGCGGCTCATCTTGAATGCGGAAACGCGGGTGGTGTTGGTCATGAACGCCAGTATCTGGAGGTCGAACATGAGCTTCACGTGCTCGTCGTAAGAATCCGGTACGCCGATCGGGGCAGACGGAAGCGCACGCGAGGGGTTGCCCGCGTTGTATTTCTCGATTCGCTGAATACGGCGCTCGATTTCGCGGACGTTGTCGAGGTAGGCGGTAAGCCGCGCGCGATCGCTGGCGCCGAGCCCCTTCTGCAGCCGGTTTGCGCTGTGCGAAATCCAGTCGAGAATGCTGCCGTTGGTCTGCTGCCGCTCGAGACGCTCCTGGGGAGTCGAGCCGTCGCCGAAGAGCGTTTCGAACGCCATGCGCGGATCGAGCGTCATCGGCAGCGGACTGGTGGGCGACGACCAGCTGATGGTGTCGGCATAGACGCAGGCGTAGCCGTAATCGCAGGCGCCTGAGCCATCCAGGCTCTCGATGCAGAGCTGGATCGAAGGCAGTGGCGTATCCTGTCCGAATTGCTGCGCATAGAGCTGATCAATGGAGGTCCCGCAGAGAATGTCCGCGCCTTCCGTCATTTTTGGGTGGGCGGCGGTCAGATACGCGGAACTGGAACGGAAATGGTCGGCTCCCTCTTCGGATGGGGAATAAGAGGTCGCCGGAATGAGGTCGGTTCCCGTGACGATGGTTACGTAGTCCCGAAGCGGTTCCATCGGCTTCAGCGTCGCGCCAAACTCGAAATCCGCGCCTTCTTTGGCTGGAGACCACAGGTGTTTCGCCGAACCGTCCACCGTGCTTCCCGCCGCCCCGTGAACGATTTCCAGGCATGCGAGACGCGTTTTCGGATTCGCGGCGGTTTTGCTTAAGGCCGTTTGCGCGGGCACCATCGAGTCGAGCAACGGCAGAGCGAGCGAGACGCCCATGCCGCGGAGAAGAGTCCGACGCGAAAGGTACTTCTTAGTGATGTACATTCTTCTGAGATCCTTTGTCCTGCGAATCGGTCAATTGGGGGACAGCGGCCTCCGCTTTTCTCATCTGGAACGGTGCGCTCTTCACGACACCTACGATGAACGCGGAGAAATGATTCTGATCGTGCGCGGCGCTGCGCTCGATGGAGCGTACGACCGGCATGTCAGAAGGCTCCAGCACGCGGCCTACGCCATAAGACAGAAGGCTTTCGGTGAACGTTCCGAGGAACGAATCGGAGTGGTTCAGGATCGCCTGACGGAGGCTGGCGGGGCCATCGAGTTTGGCTCCATCGAACATCACGCCCGCGGAATCGACGGGATAGCCGCTGTCTTTGGTGCGCCATACGCCGACGCCGTCAAAGTTTTCGAGCGAGAAACCGATGGGGTCCATCATTTTATGGCAGCTGGCGCAAGGCTCGTTCTGGCGGTGCATTTCCAGTCTCTCGCGGACGGACATGGGCTTTTCCTTCTCCGAAGTCTCCTTCAGAGGAGGCACGTTGGGCGGCGGCGGGGGTGGCGCGGTTCCGAGCATTACTTCCATGACGTATTTGCCACGCGCGACGGGAGAGGTTCTGTTCGAGATCGACGTCATGGTCAGAATGCTGCCCTGGCCGAGTAATCCACGGCGATTATCGTCGGTAATTTCGACGCGGCGGAAGCGGCTGCCGAGAACGTTCGGGATGCCGTAGTGTTTGGCCAGAAGCTCATCGACGTAGGTGTAGTTGGCGGTCAGGAGATCGAGCACGCTGCGATCCTCGTGCATGATGCTGTCGAAGAAGAGCTGCGTCTCACGGCGCATGGAGAGCGCGAGGTTCTTGTCGAAGTTCGGGAAGACGAAGGCGTCCGGCTGAACTCCGTTGAGGTTTTGCAGGTGCAGCCACTGCGAGGCGAAGTTGTTCGAAAGCGCTTCGGCGCGGGGATCGCTGAGCATGCGGCGAACCTGTTTATCGAGAACCTGAGGATCTCTCAGTTTTCCGGCCGAGGCAACGGTGAGGAGTTCGTCGTCAGGCGCGGTGCTCCAGAGGAAGTAAGAGAGGCGTGAGGCGAGTTCGATGTCGTTGATCCGGTAGCTCGCTCCGGGCGCTACGCCCGCCGGGGTCCGCTCGAAGCGGAAGACGAATTCGGGGCTGGAGATCATCGCCTGGACGGCGGTGGAGATTCCCTGGTCAAAGGAGCCTTTATTTCGGCCCTGCTGATAGAAGGTCAGGAGGTCTTCTACGTCGGAATCGGTGACGGGACGCCGATAGGCCTGGCGGGCCAGCTTCCCGATTATTTTTTTGGCGCAGGACAGTTCGTCTGAGGTACCGGTCGGCTGGCAGACGAAGATCTTGTCGCGGCTTGGCGTCTCCGATACTCCGGTCACTTTGAAGGGTCCGGTGATGCTGAGATCGCTCAGGTGGGGAAGGGAAGTTACGCCAGGGAATGCGGCATTGTTGAGATCCGCGAGGCTCAACTCGATAGGCATTACGTCGTCTTCGAGCGGCCCGTCGAACTTCTGAATGAAGGCGGCGGAAATATGCTGGGGACCGGCTTTAATTTTGATCGGGGGAGTCCGCAGGTCGTCCGTCGATTTCATCTGCGGGTCGATATCGAGGAGCGCCACGCGTTCGCCGTTGACGGCGACTTCGATCTGCTGGCCTTTACCCTGGTTGCGGCCGAAGAGAGGGCCATCGAGCGATGCGTAGAAAAGCATCTTGAAGGTGTACTGGCCATCGGCCGGGAAATTATGGGTGATCGAAATGCCGCCCCGTGTGCCGAACGGGGTTCCGTCGACGTGGCGCATTTGCGAGATTACGCGCGGGATCCGGTAGGTGACCATCGTCGGGCTGGCTTTCGGGTCGCCAACCGCTTCGCGACTGATTTTGCCGGCGGCGCGGATGTAACCGTCCATTAACGCAGGTGAGACTGTGAGGACGTCCGCCATGTTGTCGAAACCGTGACTCATGTCATCGGGCGGCAGGAGTGCGGCCACGTCAACGTTGACGTCGAGCAGATCGTGGATGGAATTGGCGTATTCCGCCCGATTCAATCGGTGGAGCGCGGGGCGACCGGGGTTTGGATGGAGAGCGGCCGCAGCGTCGATGGAAGTCTCGATGGAGGCGGCGAAGGATTTCAGGGTATCGGCGCTCGGGCGGGGCAGACCGGAGGGCGGCATCATGCCGGCGCGGACTTTGCGGATGACTTTTTCCGCAAGATCGGGGTTTTGGTCGGGATGGGTGAAATCGAGCTTGCTCAGCGTCATGCCGCCCGTTTTGAGCTTGTCATTGTGGCAGCCGGCGCAGTATTGGGTGGCGAGCGCTTTCGCGGCAGTCGGCGCCAAGGGCGCGGTTTTCGTTTGCGCGCTTTTGGTTTGAGGCAGGGCGAGGCCGGTAGAAAGAACTACGGCGGCGCTTGAGGCGAGGAGCGTGCTTAACCGGCCAGGTTTTCTTTGATAACCGGTCGGCCGTCCGCCCGCGATGTATTCCACCAGGTGATTCCTCCCGAAAGGGTTCGGCATAAAAAGAGGTACTCGGATCAGAATGCAAACGGGGCAGACGATAAATTTCCGCGCGGAACTATTTATCTATTACAAAGCTAGCGCAGAGGCGTTTTCGGGCGCAAGAAGCGCCCCGGCAAATAGAGGCCGCCCAACCATTGATTCCATTATGATTTGCGTATGGTTCCGTGGAATCGTTACGGGGGTGCATAACGGCGACTGCGAGGGCAAAACCGGGGGCTGGTGGTCTGCATTACGCCGGGAAGGATTGAGTGAGGTGCTCACGAACGATCGGCATCAATTACGCTGCGAAGAGACGGGAGATGCGCTTATGAACCTGAATGTGGAAGTGCGAGATGAAGTGGGCGCCATCCTGAAAGCGCGCGCCAGCGCGCAGGGAGTGTCGCCAGACTATATCGTCAGTCAGGTTTTGGAAGAAGCCCTCGCCAGCGAAATCCGACCTGCCGGCGCGCCGGGTGAGGCGCGCCACATCTGGGACGTCATTGCGGACAACATGCAAGACGTTCCGCTGGAAGAATTTGAAAAGCTGCCGAAAGACGGGGCCAGCCAGATCGATTACTACCTTTACGGTCATCCCAAACGATGAACGCGGTTTTTGCCGACACGTTTTATTGGGTTGCGCTCACCAACAAGCTCGACGCGCTTCACGAGCAGGCTTTGACCCTTCCCCGGTCACTCGCATCGCCACGGATCATTACGACGGAGCAGGTGGTCTCCGAATATCTGAATTTCTTCGCCGCGTGGGGCCAGCATTTCCGGCGCAAGGCTGCAGCTAACATGCGGGCGCTTGCGCGGCCCGCGGTCACGGTGATTCTTCACAGCCGCGAAATCTTTCTGGCAGGCCTCGCTCTTTATGAAGCGCGGCCTGACAAAGGATATAGCTTGACCGATTGCATGTCGATGGAAGTGATGCGCAACGAGGGTCTTACCGATATCCTTACCAATGACAAGCATTTTGAGCAAGAGGGTTTTCGGGTCCTGTTTCGGAGTTCATGAAGGTGGCTTTAACGGAAACCGGTTCCACCACCTTGTGGGCGGGCAACCGGGAATACACGCATTGTTTTCATACTGTCGCCGGGAAGCTGAAAAAGCTACAAAACGCTCCCTGCCGGTCGCGGCTGGGAGACGTGTGCGTTGAATCCGAAAGGGTTACCGAGGCGTGTGTGTCGACCGGGCCGCCGCTCGCAGAAGAAAATCGATTTCCAGTTGATTGGTCGCCAAGGCGGCGGCTTGCTCGTATGCTGCCGCCGCTTCCGAGTGCCTGCCTAAGCGCCTCAACAGATCAGCCCGGGCGGCATGGGACAGATAGTAACGATCGAGAGGGCCTGAACAGAGGGCATCGATTCGCTCCAGACCTTCCTCAATTTTCGCGCTCATGGCGATTGCGACGGCCTGATTCAACAAGATCACCGGGGACGGATTGATTTGCGCAAGGGCGTCATAGAGCGCGGCGATTTGCGGCCAATCGGTTTCCGAGGCGCTTTTTGCCTGCGCGTGCAAGGCGGCGATCGCGGCCTGAATTCGATACGGCCCCGCGCGGCCCAGGCTTAAAGTCTGTTCGACCAGCAATAATCCTTCGCAGATCGCGGCCCGATCCCAGACGGAGCGGTCCTGGTCTTCAAGCGTCACGAGCTCTCCGCCCGCGACACGGGCGTTGCGGCGTGAATCCTGGAGCAGCATCAAGGCCAGAAGCCCGACGTTTTCGGGTTCGCCGGGAAGCATCTCAAACAACAGCCGGCCCAGACGAATCGCTTCGGCGCACAGATCCCCGCGAACGAGGCTGGTTCCAGAAGCGGCGGAATAACCTGCGTTGAAGATCAGGTAGATCACGGCCTGCACCGTCGCGAGCCGTTCGGGAAGGCGGGCCGGCGAAGGCTCCTGATAGGGGATCCGGGCCTCCTGAATCTTCCGTTTGGCGCGCACGAGGCGCTGCGCGATCGTCGGTTCCGGCACGAGAAACGCTTTGGCGATTTCCGGCGTCGAGAGGCCTCCGAGCGTGCGGAGCGTCAGGGCGATTTGCGCCTCGGGATTGAGGGCGGGGTGGCAGCAGGTAAAGATGAGACGCAGCCTGTCGTCGGGAAAGTGCATGGCGGATGATTCGCCTTCGGTCTCGCCGGGTGAGATGGCGGCCACGGTTTCATAAAGCAGCGAATCGCTTCTGCCCCGGCGTGTTTGATCCCGTCGCGCGGCGTCGATGAGTTTCCGGTGCGCCGCGGTCGTGATCCAGGCGCCGGGATTATCGGGAATTCCTTTGCCCGGCCAGGAGGCGAGCGCGGAGGCGAACGCTTCCTGCATCGCCTCCTCAGCCATATCGAATGAGCCGGAGACGGCGATCAGACTTGCGATGATGCGACCCGATTCGCGGCGGAAGACGGTTTCAACCGAGCGATGGATGTCATCCATTTCATGCGGGCACGCGCATCGGATCCCGTTCGGAATCCGCCGGCCGCGGCACGGCGCGCAGTGGCCGGATTTCGATACAGCCCGCGGCTCCGTGACACTCCGTAGGGATGCGCGTCGCCCAGTCGATGGCTTCGTCGAGGTTTTCGCATTCGAGGATGTAATAACCGGCGAGATGCTCTTTGGTTTCGGCGAACGGACCGTCGGTCACCAGTGCTTTCCCGTTCTGCATGCGAACCGTGGTGGCCATGGTGGTGGGGGCAAGGGGATCGGCGGCGATGAGAATACCTCTATCCGTGGCGTCGTTCATCACGCGCAAGTGCCCGGACCGGATTCGCTCGGCTTCTTCGGGCTTCACTCCGTCTGGCGGTTCGGTGGAGTAGACCAGCATCATGTAGCGCATTTGCCCGTCCTTTCTGAATGATGGCACGGTTATGCTGCGGGGAATTGCGGGTTCGCCTTCACTTCAAGAATCTGTTTGGTGTGACGCTCGGCATGGGCGGAAGCGGCAAGTATCCATTGATAGCCGTCCATCACGGTATATTCGCCCTTCGAGATGAATTTCAGCGGCGGCGCGTCCAGTACGTGGCGGCGCAGATCGGGTATTGTTTCCAGGCACTCGGCAAGACGCCGGGTGTTCGTCTGCAGACGGTTGCGCACGTCTGCGATGGTGCGGTCGCCGCTCGGTTCAAGGAATTCGGGCGCGTTTGCTTTCATGAGCCGGTTCGGGAACTGGTTTATTACGATTGCGTCAACGAGCCGAGCGTTCTGATCGGGCGGGGGCGGCGCACCGGCAGGAAGCTGGTCCCGTACGATCGCGAGCACGCGCTCCTGAACTACTACAATGTGCTCCAGAATTTTCGCGATGGACCAGCGGTCCGGCGACGGCTGAAAGTTCCATTGGGCCTCAGAGAGTCCGGCGACGGAGCCGAGAGCGCCGTCGCACGTTTGTGAGAGGTGCAGGTTGCCCTGCTCCAGTTCGGATAATGGCAGTGAATTTTCGAGGGCGACGGCGGACGCCGCTGAAACAGCTGTTTGCATGAGGTTTCTCCTTAATTTGTCGATGGTCGGATTTCCAACCGCTTCGTGAGTACGACGTGCGGTTTTCCGGAAATCGACAAAGACTCGCGGAGATTTTTTGACAGGCGGCCGACGTCCCGTTTTATCGGGTCTGAACGTATTCGAGCGTTTCGGTGATCTCCCGCTGCAGGCCGGTGTCGCCGGCGAAATCCGCCAGATGGTGCAGAAGCTTCAGGCTTCGGCCAGGGTACTTTGCGCCGGGCGCGAGGGTTTCCGGCTTATCGAACGCGTCGTGGATGATCGCGAGAACATTCCGGATCTCGCTATTCGAGAGAGCGTTGACTCCGATCAAGTTCGCGATTAATTCCGCAGTTCCGTCGCCCCGGGCGCCGCTCGAGCTCTGGAGCGAGACCGGGTGCGGTAATGGCTGGTTGCCAGAAATCCAAAACTGAAGGATTTCCATCTGGTAGGCCTCCGAAGTTTGTTCCCTCGGGTGTTCAGAGACTACCCTCCCATCGGGAGTGACGAACGAGTCAGAGTCTGATGGGGTTGAAAAAGTCTGGCGTCCTTCCCTGGTGTCGCAGGTCAGTTGCATATTCGGGCCGCTGGCCGCGATCATGCTATTTCCGCCCGGCAAACAGGGCGCATTCACCGAGAACTCAACTGCGGGGTTCGCGAGCTTGCCTCCGACCGTCCAGATCTCACTCCAACCGCCGAAGTCGCGCTTCTCGAAGTGCCCCGATGTTGACCATCTTCCGGTGCTGTCAGTCGAACCGATGACGGGGCCCCAATCGGTGCGGCCTTGCCTGGTCGTTCTGACGCTTATCGGCTGGTTGGGCGCGCCGGTAACCAGGACTTCGAATCGGTCTCCGATCTCGAAGGCTCGGCTGGCGGGATGGGTCGTGTTGATGAGGCGCACCAACGGGTTTTGGGCTGCCGCCGGCAATGCGGCTATAAACAGGAAGGCCAGAAGGCGCATGTTTGGCTCGCGTTCATTCTACCCTGTCGAGGAAACAGTAAGATTGACGAGCAACTTTTCGGTTGCACATCACCGCGCGCCGCTGCTAATATGCAACTGAAAGGTTGCTTAATGAATACAGATCGCATCGAGAAGCAGATTCTGCTGCACGCACCGATGGAACGCGTGTGGCGGGCACTGGCGGATTCCACGGAATTCGGGAGCTGGTTCGGGATGAAGTTCGACGGTCCCTTCGTGGCGGGCCGTGCGCTTACCGGAAGGATCGCGGGCACGACCGTGGACCCGGAGATCGCGAAAGCGCAGAAGGCGCACGAAGGTCTTAAGTTCGAAATTGTGGTTGAAACGCTGGATCCGGAACGGCTGTTTTCTTTCCGCTGGCATCCTCACGCTGTCGAGCGCAACGTTGATTATTCGGGCGAACCGATGACGCTTGTGGCTTTTGAGCTGAAGCAGGAAAAGGAGGGTGTCCTGTTGACTGTCACGGAGTCCGGCTTCGATCGGATACCGATTGAGCGCCGGGCGCAGGCTTTCGCCGCGAACGACGGAGGCTGGGGAATGGTGATCAAACTGATCGAGGGATATCTCGCAGAGGACCGTCTTGCCGGTACGCCATAAGTCGAAGGGTGAGGCCCTGCTTTTCGCAGCTCTGGGCGACGAGACGCGCCTGCTTCTTGTCTCGCGCCTGTGCGACGGAGGGCCCATGTCCATCACGCGGCTCGCGGAGGGTTCGATGGTTACCCGCCAGGGGATTACCAAACACCTCCGCGTCATGGAACGGGCGCGCCTGGTGCACAGCGCGCGCCAGGGACGGGAGCGCGTTTGGGAACTGGATCAGCGGCGCTTATCCGACGCGCGGCGCTATCTTGACTTGATCTCGAAGCAATGGGATCAGGCTTTGGCGCGTCTGCAGCAGTTCGTCGAGGAGTGAAATGGATAGTCCGTGCATTAGTTATGTGATTCACATCGCCGCAACGCGCGAGGAGTTATGGGAGGCGCTCACGAGCCCTCGCGCGCTTGAAGCGAATTGGGGAAAGATTCGTTCCGCGTGGACGGTTGGGGCGGAAGTCAGCGAGGTGTCGAAGTCGGGCGATGTCTTGTGGCGGGGGGAAGTGCTGCGCAGCGATGCCCCCGGGCTGCTTTCCTATACTTTCGATGTGACCGGCAGCGGGGAGCCCGCGAGTGAAGTCACCTTCGCGATCGACGCTCCGGCGTCAAAGGTTGCTTCGGGCGTTGCGGTTTCCCGGCTCACACTTACACACTCGGGGTTTGGAGACAACAGTAAGCTTTTCTCCGGTTGCGCGCGGGCCTGGCCGGAGATACTCAGTAGCGTGAAAAGCTATCTGGAAACTGGCCGCCCGCTTCCATTCGTCTGGAATCACTGACTTCGTGACGGGACGGCGGGCGGATTACGTTACGCTTTTTCGGGCGCGAACGGGTCGAGCCGATATAAGCTTCGCGTCAACGGAGACGAGAGGACAATACTTGTGGTAGGAACGCCAAAACGCAGGAATTTCATTACGAGCTGCTCGAGTTCTTCGATGGATCCGACGAGGACTTTGATCATCAGAGCGTCGCCGCCAGTGACATGGTGGCATTCACGCACCTCTTCGCAGGTTTCGAGGAAGGTCACGAAGCGGCGATACTGCTCGCCGTCGCAGGCCATGCGGATGATTGCGGTGACGCTGAGACCGAGGCTGGACGGATCGATTTCAGCGCGATAGCCGCGGATTACGCCGGCTTCTTCGAGATTCCGCAAGCGCTCAGAGGTTGCGGAGGGTGAGAGTCCGATGCGGCGGCCCAGTTCCGCATAAGACAGGCGCGCGTCTTTCTGGAGTTCATCCAAAAGCTTTCGCGCTATGTCATCTATAAGGGGACTAAGTTCCCTTGGTCTTGGAATTACTTGTGTCTGGCGCGGGTGCATAGTTATTTGGTCTCAAGGTAGTAAGTACTCGTAGAAGAATCGGGTGTTAATGGAATCGCGAAAATCACCGGCGACAAGATCGTCGGCGCTACCGCCGATGTAGAGTTCCGCGCCGAGCGTTTCATCAGCCGTGCTCCTGGGTCGCTGAGGGCTGGAAACGGCAGTTCAGGCGATAACGCGAGGCGGGATAGAGGAGCCTGGCGAAAGTTACGGCGGCGTTTCCGGACCATGTGCGACGCGTCAGTAACAGGCACGGTTCGTTTTTGCCGATCTTCAGAGTTTTCGCATCCGCGCCGGGCATCACCGCGTCGACGGTGTGTTCGATCTCATCTGCCGGGATTTCGGCGAGCAGGTATTCGCCCGGCGTCTGATTCGTAAAGGGCTGAGCCAGGAACTGCGGGGCGGAAGCCGGATTTACGTAGCGGTCTTCCAGTTGAACCGGAACATTGTTCTCATAATGAACGCAAACCAGGTGGAAGACCGGCGCGCCCGTTCGCAATTCGAGCGCTTCGGCGGTCTCAGCTCCGGCCTTTTCTTTCGCCTTAAGAACGATAGACCAGTGGTAGCGGTGCCCGCGAGCCCGTATCTCGTCCCCAATGCGGGCGATCATCAGTAGCGTGGATGAGGGACGGCGTTCGGCAACGAACGTTCCCACGCCTGCTCGCCGCGTGAGTTCGCCCTCTACCGACATTTCGCGCAGCGCGCGGTTGACGGTCATGCGGGAGATGCCGAGGATGCGGACGAGATCGTTCTCCGAAGGTATGCGGTCGCCGGGTTTCCATTCGCCGGAACGGGATTTCTGGCGGATGTACGCTTTTACCTGCTCATAAAGAGCCGCGGAAGGCTGCTGCATCGCTTCCGGTGTGAGCGCTACGGGCATGAGATGGGACGCGGTCATTGTCTTATCCAGCGACGCGTAATTGACAAAAATATCATATTCGGTCTATACCTGTATATACCGCATGACCGCAACACACGCATTTGTTGACGGCCTCAGACCTGAGATCCGGAATCTGCCGGCTTATAACTCGGGCCTCTCCGCCGAGTATGTTCGCGAACGATATGGCGTGAAAGAAGTTGCGAAGCTCGGCAGCAATGAGAATCCCTTCGGTGCCAGCGCGAAAGTCATCGCGGCGATTGCCGCGGCGGCTCCGGAGGCTGCGCTTTATCCCGATCCCGGTTCGAGCGCGTTGCGGTCGGCTTTATCGCGGCTTCTGGGAGTCGAGCCGGAGCGGTTCGCTTTTGGAAACGGGTCAGAAGATCTGATTTCGGTGTGCGCGCACGCTTTCCTGAGTCCGGGCGATGAGATGGTTACGATGTCGCCTTCGTTCGGGCTGCATCCTATTTATGCGCAGGCGGCGGGTGCAGAGGTGCGGGCGGTTCAGGCAGGCGGCGATTACAAACTCGATATTGAAGATGTGTTGGGCGCGCTGACGCGGCGAACGCGCATGGTAATGTTCAGCAGCCCGTCGAACCCGGTGGGTACGACGATCACGGGAGATGATCTGCGCACGCTCCTGGCCGCGCTCGGCGAGGGCACACTGCTGGTTTTCGACGAGGCTTATTTTGAGTATGCGGAGAGGGCGCTCTCTTATCCGGGCTTTCTTTCAATACTTGAAAAGTCTTCCGCAGCCTGGATTTTGCTCCGTACGTTCTCGAAGGCGTACGGCCTGGCGGGGTTGCGTGTGGGATACGGGGTCGCCTCGGACGCATCCTTAATAGATGTCATAGACCGCGCCCGCACACCGTTCAATGTGAACAGGCTGGCACAGGCCGGCGCTTTGGCTGCGCTGAGCGAAGTGGACTACATGCGCGAATGTGTTTCGCGCACGGTGGAAGAACGGGAGCGCGTTCGGGCGGAGTTAGAGAAGCTCGGTTATCACCCCGCGCCGTCTGTGGCGAATTTTCTGTTTTTCGACGCTCGGGAAGACGCGAGCGATCTGGCTGGACGGCTGCTGCGTCATGGGGTAATTGTCAAACCGTGGCGGGAGCCGGGTTTCAGCGGGCATGTGCGGGTGTCGATCGGATCGACGGCCGCGAACAATCAGTTCCTTACAGCAATCGCAAGAGAAGGCAATGCAGACAGAACAGATCGATAAAGTTGTAAACGAAGCCGAAAGCGTTGAATCACGCCGGACCGATCCGTCAAGAAAGATTCGCGCACCGCGCGGTTCGTCGCTGACATGCAAGAACTGGCTGAGCGAGGCTGCCTTCCGCATGATCCAGAACAATCTGGACGCAGAGGTGGCGGAGAATCCACAGAGTCTGGTGGTTTATGGCGGGATCGGACGGGCCGCGCGGAATTGGGAGTGTTTCGATGAGATCCTCGCTCAGTTGAAGAAACTGGAAGCGGATGAGACGCTGCTGGTGCAATCCGGTAAGCCGGTGGGCGTGTTTCGGACGCATGCGGACGCGCCTCGAGTATTGATTGCCAATTCGAATCTGGTGCCGGCGTGGGCTACGTGGGAGAAGTTCCATGAACTCGACCGCAAAGGCCTGATGATGTACGGCCAGATGACGGCCGGGAGCTGGATTTATATCGGGTCGCAGGGGATTGTTCAGGGCACTTACGAGACGTTCGCGGAGGCGGGACGGAAGCATTATGGTGGCGACCTGGCGGGCCGGTGGATTCTGACGGCGGGTCTGGGCGGTATGGGCGGAGCCCAGCCTCTTGCCGCCACGTTCGCAGGCGCTGTATCGCTGGTGATTGAATGTCAGCAGTCGCGTATCGATTTCCGGCTACGCACGCGGTATCTGGATAAGCAGGCGCGGGATGTCGATGAAGCGCTGGAACTGGTGAAGTTCCACTGCGAGCGCAGGGAAGCGATATCGATCGGGCTGCTTGGGAATGCGGCTGAGATTCTGCCGGAGCTGGTGGGCCGTGCGAGGGAAGGTGGCATCCGACCCGATCTGGTGACGGATCAAACCTCGGCGCACGATTTGATTAACGGCTATCTGCCGGTGGGATGGACGGTCGATGAGTGGAAGGCTGCCAGCAAGGACCCGGCGCGTCACGCCGATCTGGAGGAGCAGGCGGCTGAGTCGTGCGCGGCCCATGTACGCGCGATGCTCGAGTTTCACAAGATGGGCGTGCCGGTAGTGGATTACGGGAATAACATTCGGCAGGTGGCGCTGGAGCACGGGGTCGACAACGCATTCGATTTTCCGGGGTTTGTGCCCGCTTACATCAGGCCGCTGTTTTGCGAGGGCAAAGGTCCGTTCCGGTGGGTTGCGCTTTCGGGCGATCCTGAAGATATTTACAAGACTGACGCGAAGATCAAGCAGTTGTTCCCGGAGAATCAGAAGGTTCAGCGATGGCTGGATATGGCCCGGGAGCGGATTTCGTTTCAGGGCTTGCCCGCACGCATTTGCTGGCTGGGATTGGGCGAGCGGCATCTGGCCGGTCTGGCATTCAATGAGATGGTGCGGTCGGGCGAACTGAAAGCGCCGATCGTGATTGGGCGGGACCATCTGGATACCGGCTCGGTTGCCAGCCCGAACCGTGAGACGGAGTCGATGATGGACGGCTCGGATGCGGTTTCCGACTGGCCGCTGTTGAATGCGCTGCTCAGTACTTCGGGCGGCGCTACGTGGGTGAGTTTCCATCATGGCGGCGGGGTCGGGATGGGTTTCTCGCAGCATGCCGGCGTGGTGATTGTTTGCGACGGGACCGACGCCGCGGCGAAGCGGCTTGAACGCGTTCTGTTTAACGACCCGGCGACGGGCGTGATGCGTCATGCGGATGCGGGTTACGAGCTGGCGAAGGAAACCGCAGCGAAGTTTGATTTGAAGCTTCCGCTTTTGCGGAACTGATTTCAAGTGGAGTTGATGGATACGAGCGCGCTGCCTGCAGTGGCCTGGAAGAATGGCGGAGGCTCGACGCGAACTGTTGCAGTTTCGCCGGTCGGCTCGGGTTTCGATGACTTCGTGTGGCGAGTCAGTATCGCCGAGGTGGGGCAGTCCGGCGGCTTTTCTTTGTTTCCAGGGGTTGATCGGACGATCCTGCTGCTGGATGGCGCAGGGATGGTTCTCGAGCGGAGCGACGGCGTTGCACACCAGCTGAGGACGCCTTTCGAGCCTTATGCTTTCAGGGGCGTTGCTGTACTGTGCGCGCGGTGATTTCGAGGTTGTTAGTGGGGGCGAGACGGCTTTGCTGTCCGCCGGTTGGGCATGTGGCTTCTCCGTTATGGATACGACCCTGCGAGTCGCTCCGAAAGCCCCGGATGCCGTATTGATCGGAGCGTTTTTCGAAAGCGAGGAAGCAGCATGAAGAGAGCGAAATTGATTGCCGCGATTGTGATGGTCGGCGCGGCAACAACGGTTTGGGCGCAGGATACGGCAGCGCCTGCGGCACAGGCGCCCCGGCCGGGGCGGGGCCGCGGGCCTTCGCCGGTGCTTACGATGAAGCGTCCCATCGAAATGCGCGATACGGTGTGGATCGAAGACATGACGCTGCTCGAAGTGCGTGACTCCCTGGCGGCGGGGAAAACGACGGCCATGATTTTCGCGGGCGGCATGGAGGATAACGGTCCTTATATCGCGGTCAGCCAGCACGACAGCACCGTGAAGGGGATGTGCGACGTGATCGCACGGAAGCTCGGGAATGCCTTGTGCGCGCCGATTGCGGCCCTCGCGCCGGCGAATCCGGAAAAGGCATCGAGTCCCGGAAGTGTTTCGATTACGGCGGAGACATTCAAGGCTCTTCTGACCGATGAGGCAACGAGCCTGAAGTCCGAGGGATTCAAGAACATTCTGTTCATGGTCGACCATGGATCGGACGCGAAGCCGGCGGAAGAGGCGGCAAAGGAGCTTGCCGCGAAGTGGGAGGGGTCGGGGACAGCCGCTTATTATATTTCCGAGTATTACAACGATAAGGCGCTGGTGAAGTTCGAGGAGGACGAGCTCGGAGTTCATGAGAAGACGGACGGCGTGCACTATCACGACGATTACCCCTACGCTGTGGTCTCGCTTGTGATCAATCCGGAAGACGTGCGTATGCCCGAGCGCAAAAAGGTGAACCTGACTACCGTGAACGGATACGATCTGGCAACCCCCAAGGCCGTCTCGGACGGGAAGCGGCTTATGGAATTTCGCGCGAATAACACGGTGGCGGCGATTCAGAAGCTGATTCCGCCGAAGTAATTTACGACAGATTCGGGTGCTTGAGGTGCCAGTCTGTCGCGGTCTGGTAGGCGTGGGCAAGCGCAAGCATCCGGGACTCTCCGTAGATCTTTCCTATGAAAGTAACGCTGGTGGGCCGGCCTTCGGCATTGAGTCCGTTGCGCACGACAATGCCCGGGTGGCCAGTCAGATTCGTTAGCGACGTGTTGAGATTCAGGACGCTGCCGGGGTTCCGGGAGCGGCTGGATGTGATGGGCGCGAGGTAAACATCGATATCTGCCAGCGTGCGGTCCATCGCTTCCATCAGGAGAGTGCGCGCGCGGGTGGCCTGAATGTATTCAACCGCGGGAATGAAGCGGTCGGTGCGGTATAGGTTCGCGTCCGACCCCTTTCCCTGGCGAGCCAGGAGATCATCGCGATTGCTTCTGGTGAGATCGTCGAAAG
>Ga0206845_1050_pt1 | contig 42027 bp, 32 predicted proteins | sample Alteio_BWOrgCont_19_FD_152887 | JGI IMG/M metagenome (GOLD analysis project Ga0206845, IMG submission 152887) | Enriched cells from forest soil in Barre Woods Harvard Forest LTER site, Petersham, Massachusetts, United States -... | ecosystem: Environmental > Terrestrial > Soil > Temperate forest >...
GCTCTGTCGGAATCAGCTGCTAAAGATTTTGCTGCAAAAATTCCGCGCACTAATGCCAATGCAACAGGTATTGATAAAGCTGGAGAAACATTCCGTAAAGCTCTCATTACCATACTCGAAGAAGCCTCACAACTTGGATATATGACCCCAGCGTACATACAACAATACAGCAAAGCACTAGGAGAGAACATCGCTCACTTTATAACATGGTTTCACGATCCAGAAGTATATGGTTACATCATTCAACAGCTTAATCCAAGTAAACTTCCAGCAGAAACCAAAGATTATATTAAAGAAGTATTCACTCAAGCCTTTAATACCGCCAACAAGTAGTTCGGCTATCGATCACGATGATTAAAATATTCGAAAGTGCATTGAAGTCCACCGCACACGCTTAGTAATTCCTTCAAATAAAACAAAACGGAGTAAAGTAATCACGTGGTGCACTCTCGACAATATTCCTCTTAATGCGTTAGATCTTTAATGATGAAACAAAATTTATCGTTGAAGCTATACAGGAGTATGTCATGAAATCATTGTTGCTGCCCCCTCAAGATCAAGTGTTTTGGTACCTTCGTGAACCTAATATTAAACCGTTAGCCCACGACGTGAAGACAGATGTCGTTGTGGTGGGTGGTGGCATGGCAGGACTCTCTGCTGCACAACGTTTTCGCTCTCAAGGATTGAATGTAATACTTATCGAGAAAAATTATTGCGGTGCGGGAGCAAGTGGGAAAAGTTCAGGATTTATTACACCCGACTCAGAATTACCGTTAGATTTTTTCAACAAAAAATATGGCGTTGCCGAAGCAAAACGCATTTGGGAGCTTGTAAAAAATGGTGTCGCTTTGATAAAAAATAATATCAAAGAGTATCACCTTGACTGTGATTATCAAGAACAGGATACGCTGGTTGTTGCAAATAGTCAGAATGCATTTCTCAATAATATTACTGGAGAGCATACAACACGACTATCAATGGATTATGCCAGTACATTGTATACTGAGGAAACATTACGCACAATACTGAGTTCATCGGGATATTATGGTGGCGTATCATACGGCGGTACCTTTGGCATTCAAGGTTATCGCTACTGTTATGGTATGAAGCGCATCCTGCAAGAACAAGGAGTATTAATCTATGAAGAAACTCCTGCAATCACAATACATGACCATCTTGTTGTTACTCCCTTGGCTCAGATTAAAGCAGATCATATTATCGTTTGTACCGATCGATTTACTGATTCTTTTGATGCGCTGAAAGATAAAGTGTATCACGCCCAAACGTTCTTAATGCTCTCTTCACCATTGTCTGATGAGCACGTAAGAAAAATTTTTCCTACGCGTAAGTTCATGGTGTGGGATACCGATTTTATCTATCAATACTTTCGCATTACGGGCGATAATCGCATGATGGTGGGAGGATCAACGATATGGCACGCCTACAGTAGCACTGAAAAGCATAACAATCTCTACGCAGCGCGCAAATTAACGCGGTATATTACACAAAAATTTCCCGAAATTCCTCTGAACTTTGAATATATATGGCCAGGAATGATCGGCATTAGCAAGGATATATTTCCTATCGCAGGACATGACAAAGATATGCCTTCAGTTTATTATATTACCGCTGCAAGCGGATTACCCTGGGCCGCTGCATTAGGATTATACAGCGCAGATCGAATTCTTAACAAAAATACCTCTTTCGATGAATATCTTTCTCCATATCGCCCAACAGTTTTAGGGACATACGCGCCCTCCATTCTCGGCATGAAATTGACTTTCATGATTTCAAATGTACTCACGGTAGGAAGTTTATAATTACCCATGAAAAGTAGTCGTGCATTACTCTTATATTCAGCATGAAAATCAATAATAAAAGTGATATAGTTTAACCAGTAGCACCTACAAATACAAAAGGAGCGTATACATTAAAACAAAGATGGAGCTTTATGGTTAATATATTTGCGATAGCGTTTTTACATCGTGGTGATACCGTGCTCTTGGCGCGCCGCTGCAACGTTGAATTCGGAAGCGGCCTATATCATATGGTAGGTGGAAAAGTAGAAACCGGTGAATCTGCACGACACGCAGTAATGCGAGAAGTGCGTGAAGAAACGGGACTTGATATCCCCGAAGCAGCATTCAGTTTGATACACACCTTACATCGCAAAGGAACGGAGACAGAATTTATAGCATTATATTTTTCAGTCGACATTTCAAAGATGGACGAGCCACGTATTATGGAGCCGCATAAACATGATGCTATGCAATTTTTTCCCATAGACCAACTACCGGAAAATATCATCCCTTCACATAAGCAAGTAATAGAATGCCTTAAGTCGGGTATTAATTATTCTGAACATGGCTGGGCTTCTTGATGCCTTTTCTCCCACCTCTGCTCAAGGCATATGAACTACTAATATTTACTGCTTAAAATAATCAGTCGGTCAACCGCGCAAGGCCTTTGATCTTGCTGCGATTAAAGCAATAGATGAAGCCAGCTACACCAAGCACTGCATACAGTGCGCTGAGTACGTATCCTTTGATAAGATATATTGTTGGATCTTGCTGATGCATCACGTATGCACGCATTCCTTGGAATACATAACTCATCGGCAACAACCTACTCATAACTTGTCCCCAGTGAGGCAATATATCTGTAGGGTAATATGCACCACTGAAAGGCAAAAAGAGCCATATCATAACAAAACCCATCTCACCGCCACGTTTTCCTAAGGTTGACAGAATTTGTAAAGCGGTAAAACCGAGCCAGATGCCACACAAAAAGAGTGGTGGAAAGAATATGAGAAAATTGAGAAATATTTCGTGCATCACTACATCGTAGAACAAGACAATGATAGTTAGGGATACCAAAATAGCGAAAAACGTCATAATTGCATAGAAGATGATGACGCCGCATACCCATTCAACCATGCGTAACGGCAACGAGAAGAGACTTACAATATTGCCTGACCAAAGCTCTTCGGTAAATGATGCGAGAATAATGTTAGCGCCTCTTCCAACGAACTGCCATAAAATGATCCCGAGAAGAGCAACCATTTCATAATTATGAAATTGCGCTGCTTGTGATGACTGCTGAATCCACATGCCTAGGTATCCCCACGTTAATATGTCGAGTATGGGCCAATATACATGAAACAACAGCGCATTAACATCTCGGCGCCATACGTACATGTGACGTAGCACAATTGCCCAGATTGATGCACATGATATCATAAAATCCTTTGTTCTTTTGCAACACGTAAAAAATAATCTTCAAGTGTTGGTTTATCGATAGAGATCTGCGAATAAATGATGCCCTGTGCGCTCAAATTGGCTAAAAAGGGTGCAATAGCAACTTCATCAATTTCAAGCGTGATGTGATTATCTTTGATCGCGTGTATGATGCGCGCTGCGCGCAAGCAGGTAAGCGCTTCCTCAAGATTTTGTGTAATAGTCAGCTGAAGACGAACATGAGCCGTTGAGCGTGCAAGTTCTGCCGGCTTACTGTCGGCGATGAGAGAACCCTGTTTGAGTACGAGGACACGATCGCACAATTCAGTAACTTCAGCCATGTTATGTGAGGTGATGATGAGTGCAACGCCGCGTTGTTGACGTTGTGCAAGAATAAATTGTCGTACTTCGTATGCAATATCAGGATCTAACGACGCGGTCGGCTCATCGAGGAGCACAACATCAGGATTTGCCAGAAATGCTTTCGCGAGCATGACGCGGGTTGTTTGTCCTGCTGATAATGTACCCGTTTGATTGTTTCTTACTTCCCATACGCCAAAAAATTTCAATAATGTTTCGATCTGTTCAGATCGCTGTGCAGGCGACATGGTATAGATGCGACCAATAACATCAAGATTTTCTGCTACGGTTAAGCGTGCTGGTAATCGATCATAACCACTTGCATAACCGATGCGCTGCAAAATCTCAATGCGATGCTGGGCAAAATCTTGACCGAAGCAAGAGATTGAACCGCTGGTTGGAGTCAATGTTCCCAGTAACATCTGAATCGTGGTCGTCTTTCCTGCCCCATTTGGCCCGAGAAGCCCAAGAATTTCACCTTTATTGAGATGAAATGAAATGCCCTTAACCGCAGTATATGATGATTGTACAAACGGCCACCAGCCAGAAGTAAATGTTTTGGTTAAATTTTGTACCTTAAGAATTGACATGTTGCTCCTTGTTGTGCTGCGCAACCATGATAATAGTATGCTGAGTCTTTATGTGTAGCAAAAATGAGGAAAATTGAATGTCTTGATGGTTATTCATAGCAGCTATTACTTATCACAAATTAATATATGTGCTTACTTGAGAATATCATGAAGAAACGTTTCAGCAAATGGTAGTATACCCTGTTCAATCACCAGCACTCTGTTTTCATGAAAAAAATCTGGTAGTATAGATCTCAGTATGAAACTATAATAATGAATCGTCTCTATACGATCGATGTACGAGCATTAAACATTTGATAAATAACAAGAAAAACTTATTTCTTTGATGTGATGTAATCGTACAGCAGCTTGCATGATACATAACTGATGGTTGTTGCAATCAAACTGACTTCTAAGTCAGACCCAGCATCCATCAGCTCTTTTTTATACTCTTTTTTCCTTTCAGCATCATGAGTAGCGTGCATTTTATAGGCCGCAAGAATCGCGTTGACAAGTTTTTTGGTGAGAATACATCCACCCATTAGCAGCGCACTACAACTTGCAATGAGTGCAATTTTTTCGTGAAATTTAAAATGTTTCGGAAAATTAAGCAACAATGAACGAACGGATATGCTGATATGGCCTTCATGACCAGCCGTGTCTGCCTTCATTGCCCTGAAAAAATTTTTGCATGAGTCACCAATGTGCATACTCGATGGAGAGACCAGCGTTTGATACGTACCCCATGTTCCAGCAGCTGCTAATGACGCAACAAGATAGTCCATGCACTGCACGCGCGCAAGATAGTCCATGCACTGCACGCGCGGAAGTATCATCAGAGAGATGATAAACGCTCCGGCATATTGAAATTTTTTATAATATTCCATAATTTCTCCCACCACTATTAAAGAAAACTTCGCTCGTAATTAATTAATGCGACACTCAATAATTCTCGATTTTTCATATGATTATATCTATAATAATCACTTTTTAACAACCCTATTTTGTGCAGTTATTGCAAATTATTATGGCCGAGGTAAATCGTGATATTGGCCTTCGTACAACAATGGCTGCCCTCCTGGTGCTGGAGTTTCCACAATTGGTTCCGGCGAAAATAAATTAGCTTGTTGTTGTGCAATATGAGCCTGACTCTGAATTATTTGATATGTAGCCTGCTGCTGCGCTACTATTTGCTGACATACGACTGTATGAATTTTTTGTCCCCAATTATTGTGCGGACACGCGCACGCTCGCTGCGTAATCTCTGGCGATGTCACATAAGGAGTTTCAATGGTGTGCCTCATACTTTCCATAAGTCCTTCAAGTGCAATATGCGCATATTGCCCATCATCCTGTGCTAATTGTGGTGCAAGATTATCATGCGGCTGAATTGCTACCCGTCCCTCTAAAGAGGAATTTCTGTACAACCAGTTGAAAAGACCAATGCCACCTAAACAGCTGCCGACTATAATAAGAAGGAGCTTTTGCTGTTCAGAAAGCCGAGCAGCGTATCCTCCTGCTACAAGCGCTACCGCTCCCAGCACACACTTCCATGCTAAACTTTTTGCCGCGTCGTATTTCATCCATCGGTCCGCCCATACACTTTGTAACATACGAATAACACGGCATTTATCAGTAGGAACAATCGCTGTTGTTGAACGTCTTTGAATCCAATAAGCAGCATTTTTATCATACTGTTGAATATCGCCGCTGAAGTTTGAATTGATCGCTTTATTCCAAGCCCACTGCGCCCAATCATAACATTTCTGTCCTTGAGCAGCGTACATTCCCGATGCCCCCAGAACAAGTGCTACGAATGTAAGATGTATTTTGTTCATAAAAATCCTTATCGATTACTCGGCTCATGAAGAGCTCTTGCATAGTAGTTCTTCTAATCGTATTATATTTTTATAAATATGCAAATGGGGGACATTCTAACGATCCAGATATTTCCTGTCTGAAACATTCGACTGGACTCAGATGATGTATGCGCACTATGCAAAAAACCGCCAACCAACGTAAAGGAAAATGCACTTTTGTACCCCGCATTCATGCAGCGTTTTAATAGGATTATTAAGAACATATTCGTAGCATCTGTAGCGTACGAACGCTCGCGTTTGAGCATGTAACATTTAAGTTGTGAGCCATAATACGCCTTCATCCTGTTCAGGTAAAATTTTAATTGGTACAATTTTAGTGGAATTTTTGCAGCAAGCAAACAGGGGATGCGCAAAATCATGAGTCATATATTCTCGAAAAATCATTATTTAGCATTATTCATACTCGCAGGTCATGCGCTCCAAGGATCTTTACAGAAGAGTACTCCTGATGAAAAGTACCACACTGCAGAAGGAATTATGTTATCAAGCTACGGCGCTTCAAGAGATGAACCACGAGAAAAAGCATTGCTTGCTGTACTCACAACAGTATGTAAATTCCCTCAAGTCATTGCACAATTGGTCGGTATCTATGCGCGACCTGCAAAATTTCGTTACGAAAAATGTTTATTCATTGAACCGCATAATCCAATCAATGTTTTGGCGTTTATCGGAGGAACGCATCTTGCCGCCGGGTGCAACCTGAATACAATCAAACTATGGCATCTTCAAAAAGAGCGATTGTACAGTACTCTTAATGGACATTTTCATCGTGTTACTGCACTTGCAGATCTTAATAAGGGTCTTTTTGCATCAGGATCTCATGACAAAACGATTAAAATATGGGATATTGCAACAAACAATTGCCTTGATACGCTTATCGGTCATACAAGATCAGTAAACGTTCTTGAACAGCTTCCTTCAGGAGAACTGGCTTCGGTAGGCGAAGATGCCATCAGAATTTGGAATTTCACTACAGGAAGGTGTAATAGGTTAATTGAACTATCATGCTATAATACTTTGAATACTCGTAACCCTATTGTGAAAGTAGGCTATTATGAAGTTGCGTTACTATTTTCTGGGGGCTTCAAAGTATATAGCATTCTTAGGGAAGATTGTTTATACAACGGTAAGCTTGAAATTGATGATATTGTAAGGATTGCAAATGACCTTATTATAAGTTGCAATTATCAAACAGGTGTTACGCTTCGCAATCTACAAACAGAAGCGATCGCCACTATCAAGATGAAAGGCGCGACAAAACTTACATGCTTAGGAACAGAAACACTTCTGGTAGGAAACAGAGATACTCCTTCGATCAGTATCGTTGATATAGGAACGAAACGATGCCTCCAAACATTGTCCATTCCCGGCACTATTTCAAACTCATGGTGGTCCTGTATCACAGCACTGTTAGGACTGCCTGATGGACGCTTTATCGCATCATGTAATGATGGAAGTTGCCATATATTTCATCATGCAGAGTATGTGACACCCAGCACAGAGCTGATAAGTAAATAGTTACAGATGTTGAACAGCAAGAAAAACCATCCGGTATTGAAAGCATGAAAAATCTTATATCCGCAACCAATTGCTGAGCCCCAGAAGGTGGATACGTCGAAGGCCAGATATACTTCCGTAGTCTTTCTCATCAAGCGTCGACCGGTTTTTATGAGTCCCTCTTTTATGAAGGATACTAGGCATATTTTTCACCGATTAGTATTAAAAGAGATGGTGGCATTGATTTTTTTTAAAATAATGGTAAAATAGAATATAAATAGATTTGGTGTTGATGAAAAGGTCTCAATGAAATATATGAAAAATTTGATGATTATGAGCGTGGTATTTGCAGGATACGTCTCAGGTGCTCAATGGACGCAAAAGTGGGGACTGCCAATTGCTTGCGGCTTAGGTCTAGCGTACGTACAGTATCATTCCCTAAGAAGTACATTTAGCAATAAATTGAATTGTTATCAATATGCGAACGAGATGGATGCAAACTCTATAGATAATATGAAGAAGGAGGATTACCTGATGGTACAGGATTTTCGTTCTACGCAAGATGGCGCGCCTGCAGATAATCTACAGTTTAATATTAATACAAACTCTACTTTACATAAAAAGTTGTATGAGCTATCTCATTATCATTGGGTGCCTACGTATAATAATACTTCTTACTCCTCAACTAACCAAAATGATATTTATAAAAAAAATGGTATAGAGTACCTGTTGATAAGCCAAAACAGCAAATCTGTTTGCTTATGCCTTACGAAAGATGCAAGATCCCAAATTCGAGATACCTTCATGCAAAGATATAAAAAGAGCACCAAGGGAGATCTTAGCGTTTTCAAAGACACCTATGCTGAGAAATGGCCACGTGTAGCTCAACGCCCTCTCTATGATTTTTACGTAAGAGCAATACAAGGACATGCGATTGTTAAAAAATTGCTTGATACAAAGTTTAAGTATACATTTAAAGATAAAATTTATACTTTAGGGTGTTTTTTCACAGGAACGCTTATTGGTTCTGCTTTATCGAGCGCGTATTCTTCGCGTCTATCATGTCAGCAATTACTCTCATATTTAACAATGTTACAGCAAACTCAAGTCGCCGTTCTCTAAATATATGTAATCTTACTTTCTTGAATAGCATCGAATTGCAAACCACCATCAATCAGTGAGCTATAAATGCCTGAGCAGCTTTTACGAGTACTGCAGACCCCGCAACACAAAGACCCAGTACTGCTGCATTTTTAGCATAATACAAATGTTCTGGCCAAAGAGAATAACAAGCTCCTGTATAGAGATCAGCATATCGTTCAACTAATAATAATTTGAAAATCCTGGGAAGTCCTGCGACCACTCCATCTGAACAAGCAAGAATATCATTTGGCTTTCGTTTGTCGCGCAGAAAATTTTGTATAGCTATCAACTCATCTTGAGTAAACTTATAGACAAATCGATGCATATCATTTTCTGGCTCATCAGATTCAGTAATACATTGAGGATGAGCTTCAATCCAAAATCTATATTCCTTAATATCAGCATCACCAATCTTTTCCTTCAAGCCTGATACCATATAGGGAAGATACACGTCATCCTCGCCATTTTTCAATGAAATTAAAAAATCTTTTTTGGAGGGAACCGCTAATCCCCCTATACACAGAGAGGGCTTTGTCATAAAACGTTCATATTCTTTGCAACAAAACTTTGCATAATCTAATTTATGCCGATTTTTATAGTTGCCATCTGAAAACATATAAGTGTTGTAATAGCCAGCCAATCCACCAAAAATACTGAGTGCTGCGGTAGCTCCAGAAGCCATACTCATCAAACTCAAGCTCAAAAGCGCAAGGTTTCGTGCTATACACTTCATAATCGCTCCTCTTTTTTTTACTTAATAGACAGTAATATTATCATAGCAACAATACATGAAAAACAATAATTTGTCAATTCGGTCGATGCGATGAAGATCTTTATAGGCAATTTGAACTTTACAACTATTAGCCTCTATCTAATCAATATGTAGAGTTAATGTGTTTAACCGATCGACAAACTGTAATTTTGATTGCGTTCTACTTAAAAATACCTGTATAAGTTTTATTATAAGGAATAGTATACAACAAATCCACTAACAAGACTGAGACTTGCGAGAGAACAAGTTGTTCATCTTAAGAGTATTTATTGATCTATTAACCGCCATAATCCAGAACAGGTCTGTTCAATGATGCCATTCACCTGAAGATCCCATATCCTTTGATGTAAAATATGCACCTCGCATCCAACGACCTCCAGCAATTCATCAAATGATTTTGGTTCTTTACATGCCACGACAATATCATCAGATGAACCCTGTTTCACTTCACTTTTTATCGCACCGAAAATTGCTGAACCATGATGCTGCTGCGATGAAGTGACACCTATTAATTCTTCAACGTCAGATGGTGAAGTAATCGGCACAGCGCCATCACGCAATAATCGATGACACCCAGCACTGAGCGGATCAAAAATTGAACCAGGAACAGCGCCAACATCTCGTCCTTCAGCAAGTGCATGCGCAGCGGTTATCAATGCACCACTTTTGATCGCCGCTTGCACAATAATACACGCACGCGACATACCAGCGATAATACGGTTTCGTGCAGGAAAATTACCTGGAACTGGGCTCATATTGAGGGGAAAGGGGCTGATGACCGCACCACCTTCGCTTGCAATACGTTCAAAAAGCGATCGATGTTCAGCGGGGTACGGTTGTAATAATCCTGACCCAAGAACGGCAACTGTTTTTCCCTGAGCTTTTAATGTTTCTTGATGCGCATAAGCATCAATTCCGCGAGCACCACCACTGATGACAGCCCATCCCGCACGAACAACCGGAGGTACAATCGATTCGATCGCTTCACGGCCATATCCACGTGCCATTCGAGAACCGACAATCGCTACCGCAGAATCTTGCAAAAGAGACAGGGATCCTTGCACATATAATACCAATGGTGGTCTATGAATTGCCCGTAAATAATGAGAGTACTCAGGATTTTGCAGCGTAATAACACGAACGTGCGCGCGTTCAATCGCTTCCTGCTCTTGTCGCAGCAGCGGCATGTCACGAAGCCCTTGATAGAGAAGCTGTGCATACTGTTGCGTCATTCCCCAACGCATCAGTTGCATCTGATCTGCACCATAGACAAGGTCGTCAGAATAACTGAGCAATTTTTCTATGGATCCTGCACCAATGCCGGGAATTAAAGAAATATGCAATAAAAGTTCATCACTCATGCGGTAGACTCTTACGAAGAAGCTGGCACAGAAGAATTTTCAGGAAGTGTCGCTTCATCCTCTGCGTGTGCTGGAACAACAACCATTGTTGCCAGCACCTGACTTTCATCGAGACGGATAAGGCGTACTCCTTTTGCTTGACGACCCATGGTGCGTACTTCACTTGATGATAATCGAATAATAGTTCCTGCTACATCAATAAGCAGCACATGTGATTCGTCATTGACCGTAATTAATCCGATAACATCGCCATTACGCTCATCAGTTGGAATTGTCAATACACCCTGACCACCACGGTGCGCTTGTCGAAAATCACTCACGCGAACACGCTTACCATAGCCATGAGCCGTTGCAATCAATAAATCTTGATCTTCAGACACAACTTGCAAACCGACAACAAAGTCATTATCGCGCAAACGAATACCGCGTACACCACTTGCATGACGTCCCATAGAACGTACTTCTGCTTCATTGAAACGAATACCTTTTCCTTTGCTCGTTGCCAAGACAACAAAATCATTTCCTGAACTTAACGCACAAAATGCAAGCCGATCACCTTCATCAAGCGTGATTGCTCGAATTCCGGTTGCTCTAATCTTAGTGAACAGATGCGCCTCAGTACGCTTAATGGTGCCTTTCTCTGTTACCAATACCAAATATTTTCCACTAAAGTCACGAGCGCACAAGAGTTTAACCACCACTTCGCCCTCTTGCAAATCAAGAAGATTAACAACAGCACGTCCTTTGGCAGTACGCGATGCTTCAGGAATTTGAAACACTTGAAGCCCATATATCCGTCCAAAATTAGTGAAGAAGAGCAGTTCATCATGATTACGTGTAGCAAAAATATCTGCTACAATATCATCAGACTCTTCAAGGCTTCCAATACCAATTTTTCCTTTTCCTCCGCGATGTTGTACCCCATATACTGCAAGCGGCACGCGCTTGATATATCCTTTTCGCGTTAAAGTAACAACAACCTCTTCATCAGCAATAAGATCTGCTTCTTCGAGAACATCGATAGGACCAGAAATTTTCGTACGTCGCTCATCAGCATATTGCTGTTTAATCGCTTCAAATTCTTTTATAATTTCCTGCTTTAAACGGCTCTTATCCGATAAAATCTCTTGGAGATCTTTAATGAGCACACGAATATCTTCAAGCTCAGCAAAAATTTTCTGTTGTTCAAGACCTGTTAGGCGTTGCAATTTCATATCTAAAATTGCTGCAGCCTGTATCATACTCAATGAAAATGTTTGATGGAGTGCTTCAATGGCTTCTTGCGGCTCGCGAGAACGTTTAATCAACGCAATAATTTCATCAAGATGCTGGAGCGCAAGACTCAATCCTAAAAGAATATGCTCGCGCTCATGCGCCTTCTTAAGATCAAATCGCGTACGCCGCATAATGACGGTTTCACGATGATAGAGAAATTCCTGCAACAACTGTCGCAACGACATGACTAATGGTCGATTATCAAGCAATCCCAACATAAGGATACCGATTGTTGTTTGCAACGAAGTAAGCTTGTATAATTGATTCAAAATTACTTCGGGAGATTCACCACGACGAATATGAATAACAACGCGCATTCCCTGGCGATCAGATTCATCACGAATATCGGTGATTCCGTCAATGATTTTCTCTTTAACCAGCTCAGCAATTTTCATCACCAATTCTGACTTAACCACTTGATAAGGAAGCTCTGTAATGATTAATGAGGTGCCCTTTTTTGTTTCAGCAATTGTTGCTACACCACGCACAATGACACTACCACGACCGGTCGTATAGGCTTTGACAATTCCGGCTCGACCGCAAATAATACCGCCCGTTGGAAAATCAGGACCGGGAACAATTCTAAACAGTTCATCATCTGAAATATGCTCATTATCGAGAAGCATCCGGCAAGCCTCGATAATCTCACCGAGATTGTGCGGTGGGATCGAGGTTGCCATCCCAACCGCAATGCCCGATGTACCGTTAATTAACAAGTGCGGTAATTTGCTCGGAAGCACTGTCGGCTCAACGGTCGATTCATCAAAATTAGGAACAAAAGCAACCGTCTCTTTATCAAGATCGGCAAGCAATTCTTGAGCAATACGCTGCATTCTCACTTCGGTATAACGCATAGCAGCTGCATTATCGCCATCAACAGAACCCCAGTTTCCCTGCCCATCAAGCAAGGGATACCGTTTTGCAAAGTCCTGCGCCAAGCCAACCATCGCCTGATAAATAGGCTGATCACCATGCGGGTGATATTTTGCCATCACATCACCAACAATACGCACTGATTTATGGTATGACTTATTATAATGAAATCCCAGTTGGTTCATAGTATATAAAATACGACGATGTACCGGCTTCAGACCATCACGCACATCGGGCAATGCCCTACTGACAATAACTGACATTGCATAATCAAGAAACGACTGCTGCAGCTCATCTTCAATGAGGATCTGATTGATACGTGATTGTTGGGTCGATTTCATAGCATCCTTAAAAAAAGTCTTTGTTTGATATCATATAGTAAATTATACCACGATTTTCAGTATGAAGCAGCCACTGTCATATGCACAAGTATACATAATTACAGTATACTTATCATAAATACAGAACCTACTCTATCAGGAATCCTTATATGAGTCGTCGCTCACCCGATCTTAAAAAATTCTCTCCCGAACTCATTCGCAACTTTTCCGTGATTGCGCATATCGATCATGGCAAGTCAACGCTTTGTGATCGTTTACTCGAACATACCGGAACACTTTCACCCCATGAAAAACATGAGCAATTTCTTGACAAATTACAAGTTGAAAAAGAACGAGGAATAACCGTCAAAGCTCAGACAGCTTCGATGTTTTACTCCTTTCAAGGATCTGAATATCTCCTTAATTTAATCGATACTCCGGGACATGTTGATTTTAGCTATGAAGTATCGCGATCACTCTATGCGTGTCAAGGAGCATTACTGCTCGTTGATGCAACGCAAGGTGTACAAGCCCAAACAATGGCCCATTTTTATCAAGCATTTGAACAAGATCTTACGGTCATCCCTATTATTAATAAGATTGACATGTCAGCTGCGGACCCTGAGCGCGTGCTCAAAGAATTGGAGTCATTATTTGATTTTGATCCGGAGTCGGTTATTCTCGCCTCGGGAAAAACGGGTATTGGTATTGAAGCAATTCTCACTGCAGTTATTGAGCGTATGCCACCACCTCCTACACGTCCCTCAGAATCTTTTCGCGCACTCCTCTTTGATTCATGGTACAACGAATACAAAGGTGTTGTTTGCCTCATTGCGGTAGCAGATGGTTGCCTAAAACGCGGCGATACGATATGTCTTGCCCAAACGAATGTTACATATGAAGCCCTTGAAATTGGTATTATGTATCCTGAAGAGACTCCTACCGAAGCACTCTACGCCGGACAGGTGGGGTACCTTATTACTGGCATGAAAACAGTTCGCGAAGCACGCGTTGGTGATACAGTGCATATTGCTAAAAAAACGGTGCCGCTGTTTCCTGGATTCAAACCTGCTAAACCGATGGTTTTTGCCGGAATTTACCCTGTTGAAAATACCGATTTTGAGCCGCTCCGCGACGCTATCGAAAAAATGCTGCTTAATGATGCAAGTATAACCGTTGAAAAGAAAAGCTCCGCTGCACTCGGCCTTGGATTCCGTTGCGGATTTTTAGGACTTCTGCATATGGATGTTTTCAAACAACGACTTGAGCAAGAATATCATCTTTCTGTCATAGCAACAGCTCCGAGTGTGCGTTACCGTATTGCCCTCGTCCATACAACAGAAATCTTAGAAGTTGAGCAGCCATCCGACTTTCCTGATCCATCAACGATCAAGGCAATCTTAGAACCGATTATTAAGGCGACTATCATCCTTCCCAAAGTATACTTAGGTGCTATTATGGAACTCTGTAAAGAGCGTCGCGGCATACAAGATGCTATGACCTATCTTACCGAAGAACGATTAGTGCTGACATATCTTTTACCGTTGAATGAGGTAGCAGCAGATTTTTATGATCAACTCAAATCGCTCAGTTCAGGATATGCAAGCTTTGATTATGAAGAAGCCGGATATCAAGAAGCGGACCTTGTCAAAATGGATGTTCTGCTGAACGGAACAGCAGTTGATGCGCTCTCAACAATCGTTCACCGTGATCATGCCGTACGCTTAGGAAGATCGCTTGTTGAAAGATTACGTAAAGTCATTCCACGCCAACAGTTCGAGGTTGCAATACAAGCAGCCATTGGTGCAAAAGTTATCGCTCGTGAAACGATTAGCGCATTTCGTAAAGATGTGATTGCAAAATGTTATGGTGGTGATATAACTCGTAAACGAAAACTTCTTGAAAAACAGAAAGAAGGCAAGAAACGCTTAAAAAATATCGGCTCGGTCGAAGTTCCTCCAGAAGCATTCTTATCCATTTTGAAAAAAGATTAAAATGATTTTCTCAGGAGAGAAGTATGGCATCTTCAAATATCGTAACGGGAAATATATTTTTATTTTACGCTTTTGATGTGGGAGAAGAAATTGACTTAGACGGGGTCACCCGTGATAATCGCTTAAAGCCTCTCTCGCAACCACTCGCCAAATATTTTAAAAATTATCACATACCACTCTCCGTTGAATATCAATCACACGCTCCCTATCATGAACAAACCAAACTGCATAATTTTGGTGTTATTACATTGCGTTATCGAATTCCTTTTTCTACCACCCTTGAAGAGCTTCGGAACACACTGATAACAATCGAAGATGAATATTCTTCGTATAGCTTGTGTGACGCTGGCACATTATTTCATGAAGTAGAATCGCGCATCAAGCAATCACGATTCTTTCACGTACGTAGCTCATATGTTCTTATTCAAATGTCATCGCTTCCTTATCATGAAGGAATCGAACATATTAAACGCGAACATGGCGACATTATTGCGTCGCTGTTGCGTTTTGAGACAGAAATTCTTTCAGAACATCAAAAAAATGAAATTCTCGAAAGCGCCTTTAGTTATTATCAAAAGGACTTTGTCATTGTTGACATTCAGGCAGCACTCATCTGTGATGAAGAGTATGAAGAGATTCTTGATCTCTTTGAGTTTGCCAATTTGCAACATTTGGAATTACAATATTTTGATCGCGTTCTGGATACACAATTAAGTCTTACGTATGAACAAGACAAAAAATCCCCTCCTTTAACAGCATATCTTCCGTTCATTGGTGGCTTAGTAAGCGACCCTGTGGGAGAATTAAGCAAACTCAAAGTTGATATATCGGTGATTACCGACCGCTTAGAAAATAGCATCAAACTGACAGGGGAAGCGTATTTTTCGATCCTTTATCAAATGCTTTCACAAAAACTTGATCTTGCAAATTGGAAAGCATCGATTGACCGAAAGCTTTCTATTATTGAGGACATTGGTAGCATTTATCAACATAAACTCGAAGTCATTCGAGAAGATTTACTGACCTGCTCGATCATTGTACTGATTTTACTCGAGCTCTTAATGGGGCTGGTAAATTTACATCGATAAAATCACCAGACCCATACTACTTCAGAAACAAAAAGCAAAATTTGGATGGCGAGGTCCCTTGATCTGGGGTAAGGACCCAGAAACAGTATAGGTTATTCTTTTCTTAAGCAAAGGCCAAAGATGTTGAGCATGAGAAATTATGCTGGCGCAAGCCACAAAAAATCCACACGCAATGCCCATATCGCCTATTGTTGTATTATAATATCGAAAAATATTAAGCGGCGCCGCAATGGTTAACCCATCAGCAATACCAGCAAAAACAGTTAATCCTATTAACTTTCCCAGTGGCCGTGGTGTATCACGTTCAATGACCAATGCTCGCAGGCTAGAATCAGAATCAAAACTTGAACCATAACCCTCGGAGCGTTCACTACCTTTTTTGCGCACATACAGTGATTGCACCGGGTGACCCGGATAGTAGGCAACAATCCCCCGCGCACATGATTGAGGATCGGAGAATATCTTATCCGGACAAGAATCTTTTTTTACACGAACCCTCCATCGTGTTGTATCATCCATCACAAACCATTCTTCACCGCATCGTAGCGCGCAATCATAATGTTGATTCCATGGAAAATTAACATACTTCATAATAGTAGCAGAAGGTAATTTATATTTTAAAGGTACCTTGCCACGGAATAATCGATGTATCATTTCCCTTATTACTTTTATATCAACGGCAATACTTCTTCCTGTTAGCTCAGAACAGGGCATATCATAATCATGCTCAAACAGTATCCCAATAAGATTATAGCGACCTCCTCGTAGAACGTACGAAACAGGCGGCATTACTCTTCCTATACTGGTATGCTTCACAATAAGCAGTTCAGTTTCGCACTGCTCTGGACGAGCTTCTGAAAAAAGATATGGCGCAAATAATGTCATTATATTCCGATATTCCGGAAAAAATGCAGTTTCTTGAAAAAGAGATTTGTAATTCCATGAATCTCTTTTTTGCATAGCATCAATATGGCCCACTATATCAAAAGGAACATCCGGTTTATGGTGCTGATTATGGCTTTTATATAAAGCTATAAGCTCTGCATAAAAACTTTCTCGCGTTTTTTTATTACCTTTAAATGCATTTAAAAAATCATCTAATTTTCCTATCGATTGTAAGCCAGTATACATAAGATGAAGCCGCGCATTAATTGCACAAAATCCTTCATAGTCATTATTCTCATTCAACCGATGATCATTCGTACAAGGAGATGGTTTCCTGAATCTGACACTACAACTTGTATCGCCTGCTTTGCACATAAACGTTATATAAAAAATAATCGTTAAGCGTACAATACATTTCATGGTCCTATAACAAAGCATGGTACCCTACAAAAAATAATTTATAAGCAAACAAGTATCTATGCAACAACACTGACGCGTGCTGGTCGTAACAGCTCGCCATTCAGCATATAACCTTTTTCAAACACCTCAACGATTTTACCCGATGCTGCGCCTTCTTGATGAACTTGTGCAATCGCTTCATGAATATGGGGATCAAAATAATCAATCTGTGCAAGAACGGTAACGCCATATTTCTCAAGCATCTGTTCAAAATTGCGCTTAACCAAGGTAATACCTTCTGCACACTGCTCCGAATATGATTCAGTCGTTTTCGAAAGTTGAGAAAGAGCGCGTTCCAAATCATCCACTACTTTTAACATATCGCGCAGCATTCGTTCTTGCGTTGAACGAATAACGTGCACTCGTTCACGGTCGGCACGTCGTCGTACATTTTCTAAATCAGAGGCTAAATACGCATACTTTTCTTTCATGCGTTGCAACTCTTCATAACATGCTTGCGAAGATCGTGCTTCAGTTATCTCTTCAAGAGAGGTAATATCATCATGCTGATCATTCGACTGATTATCAAAAAATGGATTATTCATATTTTATTACCCTCAGGTCAAAGGACATATTTGGTATTACTATACCATTAAAGAGAACGAAAATCATTTAAAAGAAGACAGGAAAGCTAGGCAGGGAACATGACAATGCGGTTCAAAGAGTTACTTTTTTTTCTTATATATAGTGTTCCCCTTAATACTTATGATGATGTCCACCGATATAGACCCATATATTTTTTTGGAGAGCCCCACTCTCCCCGTGAGAAACTAAGCAATATTTATATTAGTTGCGCCCACGGTAAATCACGAAGAAGCATCACGGAACATCATACAAATAGTGCGCTTTTTGATATTTATGGAACCCATGACATTCATTATGCAGCCAAAAGCATACCTCAATCGTGTCTCGACTCGCCCATTGGCACCATTTTGCAACAGTTACTTGCTACAGCAGGAGGACCTTGTTACGCACGCCTTTCCTGTAATGGCTTACTCGAAATTACTGAAACAGTACTTCGTGGATACCAAAATTTTACACAGGGATTCTTTATGACCTGGTATATTCCGTGGAGATCATTACATGTGCAACCACGCAAGTGCATTGATCTTACCCCTTCTTCTGAAATAACTTCAGCATGGGAAGCATTCCTGGCAACAGGAGAAGCCGCTTTTAACATTTTTGGGCTTTCTCGTAATGCTTATATACATCATGGCATCGGGGATACGGCATTTGCAGTGGGTTATGCATATACGTATGATCAAACACGTTGGCTTGACTACATCGATGCAAGTATTCAATTGGGTGTCGTTGCGCCAACGAGTACCGTAACGGCTCCCTGTCATTTTTTTGAAATACCAATCGGTTATGAAGGACATACCGGTTATTTTGGAATTTTTGATCTTTCTCTGGGATGGTTTGATTGGATAACGGCGGGTGTACATCTTCAATGCCTCGGATTTGCTCCTCATAATACCACACAACATGTAAAAACAAGTCCTCTGCAAGAAGGATTATACCTCATTACAACAGCATGCATGCGAGAACACAAAGGCGGCATCTATACCGGCGGTACATATCTTAAAGCTGACCACGTTCTCCTCGGATTTTCTTTGCTTTTAGGATACAGTATAACTGCACAAACTCACACACAATGGTCATACGCGTCAACAGGAGATCCATATCCTTTTGCTGATTCACGACTCTCTCATTGGACTATGCACAGTATTCATCTTCAGTTCGATTACGACTGTGCAACACATGATAATCCCAATGCCCCTCGCGTCGGATTTCTCTACAATACTGCATTCCGTGGATCGAATATTATAGAAACTTCTATGACGGGTGGTTTTTGGGAGGTAACCATTACCTGGAAATTTGAATAGATGATATTCAAACACTCGAAGAAGAAGAAGAAGACGACGACGACGACGACGACGACGACGATGATAATGATCGCGTACTACCCGACATGCCTTTACGCTTAGTGCCGCGCCGTTCTTCTTTGCCTTTGTCATCATTAATGGGGGTGGCAGCTTGTTCTTGTCGAGATGCAGACTTTAACTGAATCTCACCAAGATGCGTTACAAAATTCTCGATCATTGCTTGTGCTTCAGCCGAGACTTTTTGAGTAGCTTTTAAAGCTTGAAAATCTTCCGGCGGCACATCACACACCATCGGTCGTCTTGCCGGATTGACCGTACGCGCTGCTTGAACCATTTGTACTGCACCGAGCAAGCCAGAGCACGTATTTAAAACTTGTGGCGTAAGGTAATGCATTTTGTCTCTCAAAAGCGATAGTTGATACCGGCATACAGAGGATCCATTGCCATTCTTTGCATATGTCACAAGAAATTGCCCATCTTTACTAATTTGGACGCCATCATGCACTTCAGAAAAATATCTTCCATTTTGAAAAAACTGCGTATGCTGTGGCTTGATGAGAACAAGATTTTCTCGCGTCTGAGGATTGAATAAAAGAATAGTACCATCGTTCATACCCGCCACAATCTCTGAATCACACAAACGTACGCTATGAAACTTTTTCCCCGTAGGTGGATATTCAATCCATGGCTGTCCAGTTCGATCATTAAAATGCCAAACGTAAATCTTACCACGCCTAACCGCTGCACCAAGCGCCCCTTGCGCGCTAACGCTCACTTCTACTGGCGAATCTGATATATTCTCATAAGGAAACAAAACTTCATCCGGCTGTCCATGGGAATGCACACGTCCCAGCCAAAACTTTGTACCATGAAAATCACCCAGTATGTATGAACGACCATCGACACTCGCCGAAATATGAGGTATATAATCCGATATAGGTCCCTCATCAGGATTATCAGGACCCATCCTCTCATGAGGCACCGTAATAACAGGCTGCTGACCTGTTAGATCTCGTATTGAAAGGGTACCATTTACGTCAACAAAAAAAGATCGCCTGCGATCGCGGCTCCTATGATAAGCCGTTGGATTATAATCATCATCGTCAACCGCTTCACCAGCAGCCTGCATCTGTTCCATCCGACTGGGATTGATATGAAAGACTCCATCCTGACCGACATCGAAGCTCACTCCACGATAATCGCTGGAGTAACCTCTCCACGTATTATTACTAGTCCATGAAAGTGCAACAATCTCAAGAGGATCCTCATCGGACGCATGACGATCACGCAAAGCGGTATGATGCCGAAAAGCGCCATCGATCAGGTTGCTATGACTTACCATACCATTATTCCAACCAATCAAAACCTGATCACCATTGGGGCTTACCGCAACGCACGTTGCAATCGCCTCTGGTGAGGCTAGATCACGCACAATGGATATATTCTTCGAACATAAGGCCGATGACAATGCAGAAAATACATTATGACAACGCTTTCCTGGACTATATACCCTGGCGCCATTCCTTTTCCCCCCTATCAAAAAAGGAAGTATATGACGCCATATATCATGCCACACATTGGGGTGCTTCCCAACATTTTCTTCTATTTTTTTACGCAGTGCTATCATGCAATTATAATTATCACCTAGTAACGCTGTCGAATACATTCCCATCCACGGGCGGCTCGCCAATAAATACTGACCTTGTTCAAACCTTCCCCTTGCTACAACTTCTTCTTTCGGATATCGAGCAGCTTGATCGGCCTCTGACTCATCACCTACCTTGATACCCAACGCCTTAATACAAGCTTTCACGTAACGCTCTCGCTTATCCTCCGGCTGCGTACACATGTCATTTTGCCTCAACTTTATTTCAGCATCACGACGCGATTCCCAGCCCACTGTATTCATTGCAGATAATGGAGCACTCGCACCAACTATCGCTATTACCATCATTTTAATACGTTCATACATCATAGATATCCCCTTATCCCCCTGACGGCTAATATTTCTACAAGAATTTATTCATTCAATTTATCATAGAAACAGTCGTATGTAAAATTATATGGTCTATTTCAGGGATCGGTGAAACGCTTATCCCCTCGTCCAAGAAAACACCGATTGAGAGGATTGATGAAAACTCTCTCAATCGGTTGCAAAACTGCACTTCAAATAATTGGTAGTTTTAAGCAACGATCACCACTACGAAGATTGCATCATTGATGTACAAGCACTCGAAAAAGAAGACGGTGAGGATGATGATAATGGTAATTGCGATGATTTAAGAACGAGCTTGAGGCCATTAAGATGTGTTAGAAAATTACGTATCAACACTGTCGTATTTTCTCCACTTTTCAGGGCACAAAACGCTTGAGAATCCTGCTCAGAAAGATTGCATATCAGTTGATTCCTTTTTGGATTAACATCACGCATTGCCTGTACCATTTTTTGCGCCCCCAATAAACCAGAACATATATTGAAACTTGGGGGGCTCAGCTGCATAGCACCGTCATAATGAGATAAGTTATAACAACAAACAGATTTTATGTTTCCCTTTTTATAGGTAATAAAACACGTCCCATCACCAAACAATTTGACACTATCGTGCACATCAGGCCCATATCGCCTACGAAGCCTCTCATAATATTGACCACATTGAGGTTGAATCTGAGAGATACATTGTTGAGATTCACTATCATAACAGTAAATCATACCATCGTTCGTACAGCATGCTATTCTCATTCCTGTGGGTGCTACCGATACGTCATGAAACTGTTTTCCTGACGGTGGAATAAGAGTTGTTTGAGAAAGATCAGACGATGCAATTTTTATAACTGCCACTTGACCACGCGCAACAGAGCAGGCTAATGTTCCTGCATCGTTGATACTAACTCCAATCGGCAATGACCCGCTGCCAGTTGAATGATCTATTAGCGCCATCTCCGTGAATTGGCCATTGGGACGTTCACGTCCAACATACAATCGATTTCCTTGACGATTGGCAAGTATATATACCGTGCCATTTTTATTAACAGCAATGTGCGGTATAGAATCCCCTACAACAACCCCAGTTTGAGGATTAATACCCACCGGATGATTTATGGTCTCAACGGTATCATTCTGCATGAGAACTTGTAAATTACCCTGATGATCGACACTAAAATAACGTCCATTCGTGCTGCATGTATATGCAACAGGAGCATAATTAGAGCCTGCTTCAGTCTCTATTCCTTGCGCCTGTAAATCACTCACAGCACTCGGTGCTATCAGAAGTGTTCCCTGCGGATTACAGTAAAACATAATACCAGAGGGATTACCCGATGTACCTGCCCATTCCCATTCCAATCCCTCATTTTGACTCCAAGCAAGTCCTGTAATGGGGTCATCACCACCACATTCACGATGCACATCTCCATAATGAACAGTATTTCCGCTTGTAAGATTGAATTTACTCACGTAAGCATCACTCCACCCAACTAACAGTTTTTTGCCATCAGGTCTTAACGCTAAACACGTTGGAAAAACACCCGGTATAGTACGAGTAATTCTAACCTGTCGCGAACACAGAGCAGCCGTCAATGCATCATATCGTATAACACCATCTGAACTCTTACCGCCCCATAAAAATGTGCTTATATGAGACCAGACGTCATAGTAGACACTTGTATACGATCCCATGCGCAGCTGTAAACCGAAAATGCGCTGATCATATTCCCGCTTTCTTTTTTCGATCCAATCTTGTTCCATGCCAGTGATTCGATCAAGATTAGCTCGCCGCGTTCTCAAACTACACTCTCTTGCATAATATTTACCAGCATTTCGTACACAGTCATATGCTGTCGCTTCAGCACCAGGTTGAATATTAAGCATTCTGATACAATCTTGCACATATTTTTCTCGCACAGCGTATAACGTTTTATCGTCACACTTTTTTTGTTTAAACTCACTGTATTCACTCGCCATGGCGCTTGAGACACATAACGATAAACCAACGCCCAGTGCAACAGCAATACGATAAGCATATCTATACATAGTATTTGTTTTCTTTCATCCCTATTTTTCTTAACAATAAATTTTTTACCATTACTATCCTATCAAAAACAAGCACCTAACGAGTAGCTTGAGCTGAAAAAGAAAAAGGTAATGATGATGATGATGATGATATTTCTTTACGCTTCTTACTCTGTTTTCTCAATGGATCTCGACCAGAAGATTTGAACTTAAGGATCAGTTCTCTTGAAAGATGACTTTGCAAGTTTTTTGCCATCACCGCACTTGCGGAATTTTTTTTGAAAGCCTCCCAATGCCTCAAGCGTTCTGGATCACTCATACGACATGCCACCGCACATCTTGTTGAATTGACCGTTCGCGCTGCTTGAACCATTTGTGCTGCACTCAGCAAGCCCGAGCAGGTATTTAAAACGATGGGGGCAAGGCGATTCAATGTTCTCAGGAGATTTAAATCTTTATACCAACAAATACACTGTCCCGCTCCATCCAGCGAATATGTCACCAAAGCATCGCCATTGCTACTCACCTGTAACCCATCGTGAACCTCTGAAACATATTTCCCTTGAAAATTATCATCAACCACATAGCGCTGCATCGGTTGAGGCTCTATCTGACAAAGAGATCGTCTCCTTATCGGATCATAAAAATAGATCGTACCATCATGAGTGACAGTCGCTACCTTATTACCGATCATTTGTACACTATGAAAGCGTTTTTCTTGAGGCGGATTTATACGACATAGTACTTTTTTATGATCATAATCCCACACTACAACTAGGCCATGCGAAGCAATCGCACCGTATGCTCCCTGCTCATTAACACTGACTTCTACCGGAGCTATCGATGAATTTTGATACAGATTAGCCATAGTTTCTTCCCATCTGCCACTAGTAAGTATTTTTCCAAAATAGCCTTTTCTTCCTTCACCATCCGCAAGTACATATGAAGTGCCCCCCTCATTCGCTGCAAGAGACTGTATGCCCCTATACTCTGTAGGATGACCAATAATAGTCCGACTGTTAGTGGTTCGATCTAATATAGCGAGATTGGAATTTTCATAAACCCAAAAAGTATGGGTTCGGGTTCTTATATATGCCTTTGGGGCATTATCATCATTATCATCAAGTATTAAATCTTGATTTTGCCGCCTCTCTGCAATACTTGGATTAATTGTCAATACTTCGTCATTGATACTAAAAGTAACTCCTGTACTATCATTGATTGCTCCCGCCAATCGCCCATGCGAATCCCATGAAAGAGCAATAACCTCAATATCGCTAATATCGCCATCTTGCAGACCAGCGTATTCACGAAAACGGCCATCTTTTAAATTCAAGATTCTTATAAGACCATCACTCCATCCTAATGCGACCTTCTGCCCGCCTGGATGTATTGCGAGAGATGTTATAAAAACATCTGAACCACGCGCAGCAAGTATGAGCTTCGAACATAAAGCTGCTGCCAGTGGACCGTACCGCTTTACGCATCCAGAATTTCCCCCTCCAACGACAAAATCAGCAATATAACGGCTTATATCATGATAACCACCGGGATAACAAATCTTTTTCTGTCGATACTCTCTCAATGAATTAAGATCACCCATTACCAATTGAGTTAATGACGTTTGTTGATAATGCGGATGATTCGCCAGCAATCGGTACTTGCGCAATATCTCGCGGCGTAATGCAACAATCTGATCACGAAGATATTCTGCTTTATCAGCTTGAGTTCCAGTATCATCGTGAATACCAAGCGCCTTAATATAGTCATCTGTATACCGAGTTCGGGCAATTGCCAAAGCCTCACGACATTGCTGATCTGCAGACAGCAGCAATCCCCTATCCCTTTCTTCCGCCGCTGGTAAACATTGCTTGATATCGCGAAGGCATTTTCGCAATGCTCCTAATCGGACTTTACAAATAACATGACGATGTTTTTCTTCCTTCTGTTCTTTCTGATAGCTTGGCTCGCTCGCTCTCATGGGCGCCGTGCATAAAAAAATTCCCGTTATGCCCATCATCGCTCGCCTAAAGTAATTCATGATATTGTTTTTTCCCCCAACAATAAGTTATTTTTCTGAATGAATTTGTTGCATAAATATATCAGACAATGAATATGCTGTAAAATCTCTCTTCAATATTCAAATGAAGATCATAAAATACCTGTTGCATGCCGGCTAACGTATACCGCCTTACATAATTTCATAGATAATCTGATGAAGTTATAGTACAGTGACACAAAGATGATATAACTACTTACAACAGTGGAGAGGCGATGCGGAGCATAATGCTTATATTTTTCTCATGCACCATGATACAAGCGGGAGAACACTATTTCATTTCGATGCAGCCACCAACACGTGCTGAGATACACAGCGTACTTGCCGTATGTTCTTATTATGACGCACAACTCGCCCTCAATCTTTTATATTATTCCTATGAACGATCAATGAGCACGTGCACGATGCAAGAGGAATATATGCACTATTTAAGAGGCGTATGGAATCAGTGGCACTCTTGTGCGCAGCGCCGTTTTAATCCTTCTCGACTATCTCATAATACGAATAATCAAATAGTTTCATCAGATACTACACACTTTCACACAATAGCAACACGGTATGCGCAGATCACCAATGATGCCTATCACAACTCCCAGATCGTATCACCACATCTCCGTGCTCTTATCGAACAAACCCGTGCAGCATCACGATCATACGCACTGTCCACAATATGGGATACGTATTCTACAACAGCAGCTTCACTCTTTCATGAACTCATCACACAAGAATCTCTTTGTCATGAACTCGAGGAGTCACTGACTTCTCATGAAAAAACTATTGCTCCTCTAGTCCTTGGATATTGCGCAGCGGCTTCATTTGATACAATCGATCAAGCATTTCTTAATCAGAGCGATATGCTCTTTACAAAATTTATCTCCCTGCAGGAAATGTATAATACTTTATGGAATACCATTGAAACCACACGAGCTGCTTTTTATTATGCTCGCTATGAAGAGTGGTACATGATTATGAAAGAATATAACTTCCCTGCGGAATCATTTGTAGATATTTTTACTCAACAGCCCCTTCCCGTTCTTCTCACGGAGGTAATCAAACACTATGCCACGCGACCGTCACCTCTTTCGTAATATTGACTGGATCGGCTGCATCGTAGTAGGGGCACTTTCGCTTTTAGGATTACTTTTTGTTTTTAGTACAACCTACCAAGAAGAACAGCCATACTCTCTGTTTTTCAAAAAACAGCTTTTAGGTGTTGGCGGGGGCTATATTATTTTTATTCTTATGAGTCTGATCGATTATCGCCGCATACAACGATGGGGATTTTTTCTCTACTTTGCCATTCTGGGCGCGCTTGCATTTACGCTTTTTAAGGGATCGATTGGCCTCGGTGCACAGCGATGGATCAATATGGGATTTTTTAAATATCAACCTTCAGAGCTGGTTAAATTTCTCTTTCCCGCATTTTTTACCTATTATCTTTTATGGGATAACCATAATCCTTCTCAAAGAACCTTTATATCATTTCTTCCTCTTCTTATCACACTCGGTATCAGTCTCTTCTTAATTCTCAAACAGCCTGATCTTGGCACTGCGATCATTATAGGAACCGTAAGTCTTATTCTTCTTGGATATGCCGGAATTGGAAGACGGTTTTTCATAATAGGTGGCGGCATAGCACTTATCTCAACGCCTTTACTATGGCATCTTCTTAAACCGTATCAAAAACAACGAATTGCTGTTTTTTTAGGATATGGTGATCGGCAAAAAGAGCGCTATCAAATTGAACAGTCACGCATTGCTATTGGATCCGGGGGCCTGACTGGTAAAGGTCTCCTGCGAGGAACGCAAAACATTTTACAATTTCTTCCCGAGAGTCGCACCGATTTTATTTTTTCTATTATATGCGAAGAGCTTGGTTTTATCGGTGCATGTGCAATTATAGCACTTTATATCATTCTGTTCATTAATATCACTGCAATCATGAGCACGTTTCATGATGAAACGACGCAGCTGCTCTCACTAGGACTCACAGCGCCACTCTTTATTTCTGCGATTATTAACATGGGCATGGTTACCGGTCTGCTTCCCGTAGTTGGAATACCTCTTCCTTTTATGAGTTACGGTGTCAGTCATACCTGGATAGAATTTGCCAGCTTGGGATGTTTCCATAGTATCGCCCTGCGCCGCTGTTACCATAACACACGGTCATTGTAAGAACCATATCTAGCAACCAACGTCAATGTACGCTACACTCATCGTAAGTCATACAAACAATGGGGAGTCATTTGTGAAAGATCATTCACCGCTTGCATTTATATCACCCGATACACATCCTGATGATTATCAACATGCCTATCATCCCAAAAGCTTCTCTGAATATATTGGTCAACAAGATCTGGTACGAAAATTGCACGTTTATACCCAAGCTGCGCTACATCGCAAGGAACCACTTGATCACACATTACTCTTTGGACCACCGGGATTAGGCAAAACAACATTGGCAAACATTGTTGCATATAGCATGTCATCTCAAATTACCATTTGCAGTGGCCCTATGATGGAACGATCAGGTGATATTGTTGCACTGCTTTCAAATCTTAACGCACGCGATATTTTATTCATTGATGAAATACATCGTATGCCCACCCATGTGGAAGAGGTGCTCTATAATGCAATGGAGCATTTTCGTGTTGATATTATCATTGGGCAGGGCGCTGGAGCAAAATCGGTCAATCTCCCTCTTAACCCGTTTACCTTAATCGGCGCAACAACCAAAAATGGAATGCTTTCTGCACCCTTAAGAAGCCGGTTTGGGATAAGTGAGCGTATCGACTTTTATACCGATGAAGAATTACAGCGCATTATTCAACAGGCGACAACTCACCTTATGTATACCATTGATCAGCATGCAGCATTACGTATTGCTCAATCAGCGCGCGGCACACCACGAATTGCAAAAAATATTCTGCGGCGCGTGCGTGATATTGCTCAAATGGCAGGAACTCAGCACATATCGCCCGATATAACTGAGCAAACGTTGTCTTTTTTAGGTATTGATAAGCACGGCCTGTGCACGGTTGATCGCTCAATTCTTACCGCAATCAGTGAAACCTACCAAGGAGGTCCGGTCGGTCTCGAAACCATTGCTGCAATGGTAGGCGAAGATAGCGCAACACTTGAAGAAGTCTATGAGCCCTATCTGATGCGAAAAGGATTACTCGAACGCACTCCACGCGGAAGAAAAATTCCTGAAAGTGCACGCTTGCTTGTACATAAAGTACTCGGTTCACATTCACAGTTATCATTAAATACAGTATGATCATAAAAAAGTCATGATCATGATACTACGAGGTAACCATGTCAGGTCATTCAAAGTGGTCGACAATTAAACACAAAAAAGCTGCGCTTGATTCAAAGCGCGGCAAAGTTTTTACCAAACTGATTAAAGAAATATCAGTAGCCGCACGAGAAGGCGGCGGTGATCCAGCCACAAATCCCCGTTTACGTACTTTGGTTGAAAAGACAAAGAAAGTAAATATGCCGCAAGATAATGTTATGCGTGCCATTAAAAAGGGGACCGGGGAGCTTCCTGGACAAACGTATGAAGAACAAAATTACGAAGGTTATGGTCCTGGAGGGATTGCCGTTATTATCGAGGTTTTAACCGATAATAAAAATCGTGCTGCAGGAGAACTGCGTCATGTATTTTCACGTCATGGTGGCAGACTCAGTGAACCGGGATCAGTCAGTTGGATGTTTAATCATTTAGGCACCATTCGAATCAGCGGTTCCGATCTTTCAGAAGACCGCCTTCTTGAATTACTCATTGAGCATCCTATTCATGAAATTATCGATGAACAAGGGAGTTTTGTTGTAGCAACTGACCCTAAAGCACTTGATCAAATAAAACAGGTACTCCAAACAGCTGGCTTCGATATCAAATCAGCGGAACTTGAATGGACTCCGCAAACACGGCTATCTCTTGAAGCCGATGATGAGACCAAAGCACTTACTTTTCTTGAAGCGCTTGATGAGCTTGAGGACGTCCAAAATACTTATACCAATCTTTAAAAAGGAAATGTATGATCCAAAGCATGACCGCATTTGCAACGCGTATCGTATCATTTCCTCTTAAGTCAAATACTGATGTCACAGCGATACTGACACTTAAAACAGTTAATGGCCGTTTTTTTGACATGAATTATAAAATTCCTCACGTATTCGCAATTATTGAATCGCACCTTTCCCAACGATGCCGGACGCTCCTTCATCGAGGAACGGTCACCTTTTCTCTACAACTCTCACATCCACTTGCTTTAAAGACGACCATTACTCCTTCCTATGAACTTGCAGCAGGATATATTGAAGCTCTGAAGACTTTAAAACAGCAGTTTAACCTCTCCGGAGATATTACTCTGCAAGACATCGTACAGTTACCAAATCTCTTCGAATCGACCGATGTACAAATTTCTGAAAATATCATTACCATGCTCATAAAAGCATGCGATGACTTAATTCATGATGTTATTACAATGCGCACTACCGAAGGCGCCGCACTAGAACGCGATATTCTTAATAATATTCTTGATATCGAATCGTATATTGAGCAGCTTATTCCCCGCGCAGAAATTATTACACAGCAACGCACTGAACATTTTTTACAGCAGGTGCGTGAAATTCTTGCAACTACACCAGAAGATGTACGCTCAACACACCTTCAATCGCTTTATCAAAATATCGAAAAAATTGAAGTCAACGAAGAATTTATACGCCTTAAAGCACACATAGCCGCATTACGCCAAACACTGGAAGTACCAGATCTTCCCCATGGTAAAAAGCTCGATTTTATTTTGCAAGAAATGTTCCGTGAAGTAAATACATTAAGCGCAAAGCTTATTGATGCAGCATCGCTTGAACCAATTATTGACATTAAAACGCGCCTTGAGCGCATGCGTGAGCAAGTTCAAAACATTGTATAGTGAGTATCTATTTTTTTGAGCATTATGCCAAGCAAACTTCCCGAAATACCCGACGAAATTGAACGCGCAAGATAGCTTGAAGTACAAATCTCTCTCAATGAACGATTTCCGAACAAAAGATCTATGAAACTCGAAGAGCATACTGAAATCATCATTGTCATTCCTGATCGCACAACTACATTTTTGTAATTATAAGGACTCCATACATAGTCTAATTTATAACTATCCAGCTCTATATTATTTATAGATACAGTTTTTTCGTAACTAAAACCACGCAATCCACAATATAGTTTTGTTCGAGTTTTCTGGGAGTTAATTGTTGAAGAACAATCCATAAAACATCGATTCCGTAATATCTCTTTGATTGCCTCCGGGCCATAACTTTCCAATCCCTGCAAAAGTGCAACAATCATACCGGGTGAAACCGCATATACAGAACTGAATAGCATACTAAGCACCAAGAACATACCTTTAAAAAACTGCTTTATATTCATACCAATTTCCTCTCTATAACAGATAATTATCAGAGTACCACAAGCAAGAATCTTTGAAAAACGCTCAATAATAAATTCTTTAATGAATATATGATCAAAAAGAGAGGGCGCTTTCCTTCTCAGCAATCCTCTGTTCTAAAAACCATTTGCTAAACCAGCTATTTTATGAGATTATTAAGAATAATAGTCAATAAAGATATAATATGATATAATAATTAGAAAGCATATTCTTTGCATATGGCACAAGTAGTCAAATATATTATCCGACTGAGCGTTTTAGCCACCCTTTTTGCTCACTATACACTCCATCCAGCAGATGCGACCAGCTCTCCATTGACTGCTGTTAACCCACTTTATTGGTATTCTCCTATGCAAAAAAAAATATTTAAACTCATTATGAAAAAAACACTTGAAGATCATATTCAAAATATTGCACGCCTGCTCGATACGATGCGCAATATACTTTCAACGCAACAAACGCTTGCGCACAGTTGCGCCAGTGCTGAAGCGCAAGAAGCATACCAGATCCTCACACAAACTCCCTACGATGATGATCTGGAACGCATGCATCCTCTGACGTCTCAATATCTTCGGGGCCAAGCACTCGTTCAGCAAATATTTCAGGGGGAGAACCCGTCTCAGACCTATGAAACAGTCAATGATGTTGTAACTTATTTGTATACACTTGCTACACGTGAAGTCAACCATCCGCTTGACGATTTCACCCTGGTCGTCATTGATGGAGAACTCATAACGACGCCAACACAATCCTTCCAGGTTCCTATTAAAAAATTATTCTTATGGCTCAAACAAAGCCCATCATGCTATCCACGAATATCGACACACTTTCCCCATTTCAAAATACAACAGTTTGGTCTTGATTTGAGCAATCCACAGTTGCGATCAGCATCAGGAGCCCCTACAAAAAAACTCCATCTCCTCTTTGGCCAACTGACTGAAACAACCTTCTTTTTCAAACCAGAGGGACATGGTCTTCGTGGTGCACGCCATTTTCTTCTTCACTCTGGAGGATACATCATCTCGCGCATCCGTAAAATTTCACTACTGAGATCACTCTTTAAAGTTGCTTCCGATGATCATCCTTCATTTCGCAATGAAGTCATTCCTCAGATTATTATGAAAATTTTTAAAGAATTACTAGCACTCATCGAACGCAGTGCCTCACAACGCAATGCAATCATGAAGCGTATCAGGCATCATGGAATTTCCGAAATGATAACAACGCTTAATTTATATTCCACCCAGGAGCTTAACCCATCGGTGGCGCAGCTCATCACAACATTTACCACCTCGTTGCAGCTCATCTATAATGATACAACATTATCATGCCGCATCGGCCACGAAATTATCTGCACCGCTGAAAAAATGGTATCAAACTCGTAAATAACACTAAAAATTCTTTTATTCCAGCATGTTTCTTCCAATACCCCCCCCCTGTAATAGTTTTCAAATAGAATATAATGATTGATAGACACGAGGTTATACTAACCTTAAAAACACTACACTTTATGGCTTTGCATATGAATAATTTAAATTGTGAGTAAAATTATGATAAAAATGTTTAAAAAACTAACCTTTCAACTCCTCATCGTTCAGGCTCTTGCATGCCTAATCATGGGCCCAGCTCAGGGCGCATTTATAGCGTCAGCGTTTACGAGAGCAAAAACAGCCCTCTGCCAAGCAGCTCACAATTATGTTGAGGGTCTTCGCAAAGATTTATCGCTGGAAGATATTATTAACACACTCCCATCTGAATACTATTCTCTTGCAGATGATAGGGATTACCGCAAAAAAACACCAAAAATACGTCCAGCGCCACTTATCAATAAAACGAATTATTGTTGGCATAACGCGAAGAGACAGCTTGTTTACGCAGCTCTCACAGCCTACCCAAAGCTGTATACACATATTTCGGAAGAAACATATAACTTTTTTCAACAATACAAACATTGCGCAGAAACCGGTACTAGCTTTGACAGAGGACAAGTGACGGATGAATTGGACGAAATTATACGAATAGGCGGCATAACAATAGACCATCGCAAACTATACTCTTTGACCCAAAAGATCAATCAAAATCCTCCGCGGATAATCTACGTGGAAGACAGTACTCAAATTCCCGGAAATACTACACTATTACTCCGTGGTGGCATTCGCTATAAACTCAAAGGCATTACAACATGGCTCAGCGTACCCAATGCACAACTATATCCTCGATGGTCTCGCTACACCCATTTTGTAGCGCATATAAAACTCTACGATACATGGTTTCACTGTAGCGATGATACCGTCGAAGAGCTTGGCTCATCATATAAAAAAGCTCAAGAACACTTGAAAACAGTAGGTGAGATCATAAATCATGGCTTACTCTACATACGCCAAGGCTAAGCAAAATTCCTTTGGATTACGCTTTAGCAAGAAGATAACTACTTCACCGCTTGCAATAATTTTCAAATAGAATAATATAGGTATATGCAGGCTTCACGAAAGCAATATTCTAAAGTATGCTAAAATTAACTTTATAATTCCTTTACCAGGGATAGACCTTAAAACTATGATAAAAATAAGAAGATTTTTACTCTTACCCGTTCTTGCAGGGCTTCTGTGCTCTTTAAGTCCAGCGTCTCTTATGGGAGCATGGGGATCTTCTTTGCTATCCAGAACGCAACAAAATTTCCAAAATTTCCGAAAATCAGCATCGCGATTATTACACAATCCGTATGTTCAAGCAGGCATAGGAATAGGGGTAGCAACTGTTACCCGTTGGGCTCTCCTCTCGCACGTACAAAATACATCACGAGCTCGCAGCGACTTCTTCGCTGGGCAGCTCTATCGACCATTTAACCCCTATGATCATCCAACTACCAGTTCATTCCCTCAAAAATCACAATCAGGAACAATAGGAACGGGGTATGTGAGCAACCCATCGCCCCAAATCATCACACGCCCTGTCCAAAGCGATGACAATGATAAAATACTCAACGATGCGCTGAGCGATTTCGATGCGCTACAGCATCAACCATCACAACAACCGCTCATACAGGATTATTCTGAACCAATTCCATTATCACAGCCACTTACACAAATTCAAAAATCAGCAACACAAGACAGTATGCCGCTTGTGCCACAAACTTTCCCCAACTCCTTCTTAGGAGCACCTAGCGAGTCTCCCATAATACAACAACCCTATTTCGAAGAGCAATTTCTTGTATCTCATCAAAATCAAGACGATAGTTTGCGTGATATTTCTTCTGCTCATCAAAATAAATCAATACGAAACCCTGAACACAAAGAGTACGATGTTGCAGTGCGACTTCAAAATTTCTGCTCAAAGATGTCGGCAACAGAATGTCCAGGCTGTAGCAAACGGCCACACAAGCAAGATCGCCTCAATGCATGCTCCATTATCAGACAACGAATTCTTGATTTTACAAAACAATACTCCAGTCAACTGAATGAAGCGCGAGATAATTCAACGGGCGTTGTACCCAAAGAAGCGCATGATATTTATAACACTTTTGTTTTCCAGAATGATGGTTATCAAGATAGCGAAACGTTTAAAAAATACGCCCCAGGCTACAACCATGGACTTCAATTACTTCAGTCTATTGAAGCGGGAAATACAGACGTTATTAAAACATCAGACGACCTTACTGATATTATGATCTTTTTATACATAGGGTCATGCCGCCGTCGACAAGTACCCTTAGGAGCAACAAACTACACCCTCGTAGGCAGTGAAAAATTTGCGCCAGAGCCATTTCATCGATCAGGACTCATGGTCATCGCAAGACTACCCAACGGCAAGCCAGCTGGAACCCATTACACTCAGTATGAAGCGACAGACCATTATCGTATATCGGGCAAAGAAAAGTACTTTCTTCCTGCAAGCCACAGAGAAATTCTCGGTGGAACTCTAATAACAAAAAAATCAACACCACCATATGCTCCAGGATTTGCAAAATCAAGGACTTATCTAAAACCTGAAGAGCATCCTCTAAACGGATCTCTCATTGATTACGGTAATCACGCTTTGAGCGTACCATCTTCACAGATACGAAGAATCCCGATACTTCGGCACATCGCAGGACTTACCACAAAAACAATAAATTATTCAGCAAAGCTCTTGGGAATAAAAAACGATATCATAAAAGCACCTCGCAATGATTATGCATATTGGGCAAAAGAACATTCGACAACCAAAATTACCAAAAACTTTCAAGAGATCCTTGAAAAGTTGCATCATAAAGAATCTCCTTACAATCAAAATAAACATCAAGAACTGATCCATGACGTGAAAATCTGGAATTTTATGTGCATGAAGCCACTATTAGATGCTCTTGCGCAACAAAAAAACATTTCATGCCAAAAAGAATGTGCGGGTAACCTTCAACAACTTCTCGAACTCATCTTTGAAGATGAAGGGTGTGATCTAATTCAGTATAAACAGGGCTTTGAGGTTACCTTTGATCTCAGCAAGATAGATCAAGAGCAGCCATTATAAGGTAATACTCTCGTTTTGGCGCCATTAACTTTAAAGTTGCTGTTGAACTTCTTTTCATTCACCGGTATATTCAGAACACACGATTATTTTTATTATTTTTTAAGCTCTTTTGTGCAGGATTATGCCGCATTTTACCCATCTTCACCTCCATACCGACTATTCGCTCCTTGACGGTGCGATCAGCCTTGATGATCTTGTCGCTTTTGGCGTTAAGAACAACTTTAAAGCTTTAGGTATCAGCGATCATGGTAATATCTTCGGCGCAGTAAAATTTTTCCAAAAAGCAAAAGCGGTGGGAATTAAACCCATCTTAGGGATGGAAGCATATTTTACCGAAGATGCGACGGTAAAAAATCCAGAAAATAAATATTATCACCTTATTTTGATTGTAGAAAATGAGATTGGATACAAAAATCTGTGCAAATTAATTTCGTATGCTCATACAACGGGATTTTACTTCAAACCCCGTATTGATTATGCCATTCTCAAACATCACTCAGAAGGCCTCATCGCAACCAGCGCATGCTTGGGCGGACACATTCCGCAGCTCCTCATGAATGATCAGCCTGAAGAAGCTCGTCGAAGAACAGAATGGTTTCTTGATGTATTCGGGCCGGAACGATTCTATTTTGAAGTTCAGCCGGATGACCAAACGGATCAAAAAATTCTCAATAAAAAAATATTTGAACGGAGCGCTGAGCTTGGGGTCCCCATCGTCGCCACCGGTGACTGCCATTACGTACATGCAGAAGATCGTTATGCTCATGAAGTCATGCTCGCAGTTCAAACGCGAAGCACGATGGCAGATACTAATCGATTTACGTTTGGCGAGTGCCGTGCTCACATGAGAACACGTGAAGAAATGAGTGCGCTTTTTCCCGAACATCCTGAAGTTATCTGGAACAGTGGTGTTATCGCTGACCGCTGCTCGTTTAGCTTTGAAACCGGTAAGTTATACTTTCCCCAATATCCTCTTCCTGAAGCAATGAGCGCTGAACAGTATTTCGAAACATTATGCTGGGAAGGACTGAACGGTCTTGCCAAAAACAACCGTCTTCCGATAGAAGAATTCCCTCAATACGAAGCACGATTGCGTGAAGAGATTGCCCTCATCTCAAAAATGGGGTTTATAACATACTTTCTTGTGGTCAGTGATTTTATTCGGTGGGCAAAACAACATAATATACCGGTCGGCCCCGGTCGAGGTTCAGCAGCAGGGTCTCTTGTTGCATGGTCATTACAAATTACTGATATCGATCCACTTCGTTATCACCTCCTCTTTGAGCGATTTCTCAATCCTGAACGAATTTCGATGCCCGACATCGATATCGATTTTTGCGTCGAAGGACGCGACCGCGTTATTTCATACGTCCGTGAACGATATGGACACGATCATGTCTGCCAGATTATTACATTTGGAACGATGATGGCAAAGGGCGTTGTAAAAGATGTTGCACGCGCTTTAGGATTTCCTTTTGAAGATTCGCAATCGATTACTGATCTTATTCCCGATCAACTGAAAATTACCCTTCAGGAAGCAATTGATCAAGAGCCAAAATTAAAACAGCTTATTGATGCTAATCCTAAAGTGGCTGAGTTGATATCCATTGCTTTTCGCCTTGAAGGGTTAACACGGCACGCATCGAAGCACGCTGCAGGTATTGTCATTACACCACGCCCTGTCGATGAAATGCTTCCTGTTTATATCCCGCCAAAAACAGATGAGCTCGTCACACAGTTTGCTATGACCGAACTTGAAAGTCTTGGATTTTTAAAAATGGACTTTCTCGGCCTTAAAAATCTTACGCTCATTCAAGCAGTTATTCAATCGGTGGAACACAATCATCATACAAAAATCATCATTCATCATATTCCGCTTGAGGATGAAAAAACGTTTGGTCTTCTCAAGCGCGGAGAAACATCGGGAGTATTCCAGCTCGAATCCAGCGGACTAAAAGATGTCCTGCGCCGCCTACAGCCAGAAAAATTTGAAGATATTATTGCCGTTAACGCACTCTACCGGCCTGGTCCTTTAAATGCAGGCATGGTGGATACTTTTATTGAACGAAGACACGAAAGACAAGCCATCACATATCTTTTTCCGGAATTAGAGCCCATTCTTGCCGAAACATATGGGGTCATTGTCTATCAAGAGCAAGTGATGCATATTGCTTCTACTATTGCCGGCTTCTCACTGGGAGAAGCTGATATTCTTCGTCGTGCTATGGGTAAGAAAAAAGCGGAAGAGATGGCAAAACAGAAGCAGATCTTTGTTTCTAAATCAGTAGCTCGCCATTTTAAGGAAAAGACAGCCGCTGAACTGTTTGATTTAATGGCATTTTTTGCCGGATATGGCTTCAACAAGTCGCACTCTGCTGCCTATGCACTCATCGCTTATCAAACAGCATATTTAAAAGCACATTATCCCGCAGAATTCATGGCAGCGCTTATCTCGCTTGAAACAAGCGATCCTGAAACCATGGCTTCTTATCTTGCTGAGGCACGTTCAATGGGCTTAAAAATTCTTCCGCCCAATATTAACCAATCTCATATCGCATTTACCGCACATCAGGGAAACATTCTCTTTGGGCTGCAAGGCATTCGCAACGTCGGCACCGCTGCGCTCGAATCACTCTTATCACAAAGAAGCCAAAAACCGTTCCAGGACCTTCTTGATCTTTGTATGCGTGTCGACTTACGAACGGTTAATAAACGAGTATTCGAAAGCCTTATCGCATCGGGAGCGCTTGATACACTTCCCGGCTCACGCGCACAAAAACAAACCATGCTCGCACAGATTATAACCCAAGCAACTGAGCAAAAACATGAGGCAGCAACAGGCCAGATGACCTTATTCGCTGCTCATCAAAAAACCACAGAGCAGTCAGGACCACCTCTTCCTGAAGTTGAAGATTGGACTCACCAAAAACGGCTTGAGCAAGAAAAGGAAGTACTCGGATTATATCTCAGCGGGCACCCTCTTGATTTGTATCAACCCTATATCAACGCCTTAACCACACTACCGCCGAATACACAACAATCATCAACTATTTGGTGTGGCACAATCAAATCGATCAAAACGATTACTACTAAAAAGGGTGATCCGATGGCTTTCTTAGCGCTTGAAGATTATCACGCTACCCGAGAAGTGGTCATTTTTCCTAAAATCTATAAACGGGTCGAACCGTGGCTCCAAACATTTCAAGCGTTTGCCGTGAAGGGAAATCTTGACCCGCAAAGTTCCTCAGGGCTGAAAATTCATGCTCTTGAATTTTTGCCGCTGGAGCTTGTCGCAACGCAAGGATTTGGTATTACTGCCATTACGATTAATTGCATGCCTCTTAAAACCGTTAATCAACAGCTTCTTGCGACGCTTCAAGAACATTTACCTGCAGGATCAAGCACCTTACACCTTCATCTGCCCCCTTATTATATTACCGCTTCACATAAAGTAACCCTCACGCAAGAATGTATGCACTTTATCAGCAAAAACCAGCTCAATATTTATTTAACGTGGTAAAAGATTATAATAATTCTCCTGCAAGCTTGCTGAGTTCACTGCGCTCAGAGCGTTCAAGATAAACGGTCCCAAATAATTTTTGTCCCTTAAGCTTTTCTGATAAAACCATTAAACCGTTACTTACAAAATCAAGATACGGTGAATCGATTTGGTAAGGATCCCCTGCGAGTACAATTTTACTGCCCTCTCCAACCCTACTCACAATAGTTTTAACCTCATGAGGGGTCAAATTTTGAACCTCGTCAATAAAAATATATTGATACGGTATTGACCTTCCGCGCATATAGGTAATTGCTTCAAGGCTCAATTTATCCTCTGAGACGAGACGCTCAAGGCGGAGAGATTCTCCGTTTTCATGCCGTTGCTTATTGCGGCGATGCTTATGATTGCCATTATGATCATACTTATTATGATCATACTTATTGTCATGCTTTCCATTCCCGCCATTCGCACGATGGCGTGCTATCTCTTCTTCTTGATTTGTCGGAAATAATGAAGGAGATGTTGAACGTGCAATGTGTGAAATAAAATCGATATTGTCATATACCGGTTGCATCCAATTATAGAGCTTTTCCTGCAGTTCTCCCGGAAGATATCCAACGTCAGGGCCTAACGGAATAATAGGGCGAGATACTAACACCTTTGTATACTTTTGTTCAACCAGTACTTTATATAAGGCTGCAACAAGCGCCAATAAGGTTTTCCCTGTTCCAGCAGGCCCGAATAAAGAAACAATGGGAAGCTCATCATCAAACAGGAGATCAAGCGCCATAAGCTGTTGCACATTACGCGGATCGAATGCCCAACGCAATCTCGGCGCTTCTACAATCCGAAATGTCGTTCCACCCAGATAACGAAATACACGATACTGGTGAGGATTATGCATTGATGTAACAACACAAAATTCATTAAGAATAAGATCGTGCGCTATATCTAATAACACTCCGGGAATTTTTTGTTTGAGCTCAACCGCAGGAACATCTACAATGCGCCATCCACGGTAGATATGCTGCGATGAAATAATATCCTTTAAATAATCGACCGCTTTAACACCGAGCGCATCAGCCTTAATGCGCATGTTAAGATCTTTAGTAATTAGTACGACATCTTCGCCAGACTGCTGCATGCAGAGTGCAATACTTAAAATTTGATTATCCGCTTCATGCGCATTTAAAAGCTTTGAACAAGGCTTTGATGGATCATATAACAGAATTTTTAAGAAGCCGCCATGATCTAAATGAATACCATCTTTCAAAGAACCCTTTGCTCTTAAACCATCAAGAATTCGAATAGCCTCGCGCGCACTAAATCCTCGTTGAAGGTTTTCTGTTTTAAAACGATCAAGCTCCTCACCAACAACAAGCGGCACTCCTACTGATGCTCCCTCAAATTCAATCAAAGAACGAGGGTCATGAATTAATACATTTGTATCGAGAATGTACCACTTTTGCTTGGGCATATCGGCTCCTTCCTGTATCAGTGAGCTACCTGCAATATCGCTCGAACCGTAACATAGTCAATTTATTTTCACAACATTTGGCATAGCATATCGGTAAAACATGCTAAACCCTGTTGACTATTTGCCACGAAACCCTATAATTATTATCATCTTGCATCAAAAACAAAATAAATAGGGATCCAAAATGCTTTTTATCATCGCCCCAATCATTATTTTTTCATCTGCATCACATAATCTCTTTGCAGCATCTTTTGAAGCTGAACAAAAACAACATCGCGCACACTACTATCAATTAAAATTTACAGAGTTACAAAAACGTATTGCTCACTTTCAAAAGAGCATGGATAGCAACCCTCAACCTCAAGATCTGCTCCAAAAAATGGGGTGGGCACGTGACTCGCTCCAAGAAACATTCGGCAGCAATCCTTTCTTTCAAAAAGAAACTGCGCATGAATTTGAACGACTTGATAAATTAATAAAAACTTATCAGCAAGCGTGCAGCAAAATGACGCCCACGTATGATCTGTGCAATCCCCTAAGCACGCTTCCGTGGATTGCGGATTTCAAGCATAGCACTAAACCAAAAATTTCTCCTGTTAAATCATTGCTGAAAAAATACCATCATGGGCGAAAAAAGGAGCTCTGCACAACCCCTACTTCCCGTCGTCAAATATTTGGAAAAGAATAATTTTTCGACACCTGAGCACGCTCTTAGCAGTAACGCGGTTTTATGATATCTTAAAATAAAATTTCGCTCCTGCTTAAGGATACTCTTATGAATAAACAGTCCGATCTTTCTGTATTGCGCCATTCGGCTGCACATTTACTTGGTCACGCGGTTTTTGAATTATTCCCGGATACATTGCTGACGATAGGCCCTGCAACAAAAGAGGGATTTTTCTACGATTGCGTGCCACAGCGTTCTTTCAAAGAAGAAGACCTTGTAGCGATTACACAGCGCATGCAAGAAATTGTTGCACGTAATCTTTCCCTTGAACATAAAGAAATTTCCAAATCAGAGGCGCGAAAACTGTACGCTCACAATCCATTTAAACTTGAATTGATCGACCAAATTCCCGGTGAAACGGTCGGTCTTGCAACGCAAGGCAATTTTTATGATCTCTGCCGCGGGGGGGCACGTTGCACGGACTGGGCAACTCGCTCATTTGTATGGTACAACAGGTCCATTGGCGTCCATATGAATCTTCCAAGCTGGCATCTATTTTTGGTCCGTAAAAGGCACCATCCCCGGCTGCGATTTTATAAGGTAATCCTGCGCGTATAAGAGAATTTTCTAAAGCTTTTGTTCCTATTTCCCAAAGCTCATCGCTGCCGATAGAAGATGCTGGACGTGTTGCAACGGAGAATGATGTTTTTTTGAATCCAAACTTGCTCTGCATGGTGGTAAACATTGAGATAATTT
>Ga0206845_1051_pt1 | contig 41972 bp, 42 predicted proteins | sample Alteio_BWOrgCont_19_FD_152887 | JGI IMG/M metagenome (GOLD analysis project Ga0206845, IMG submission 152887) | Enriched cells from forest soil in Barre Woods Harvard Forest LTER site, Petersham, Massachusetts, United States -... | ecosystem: Environmental > Terrestrial > Soil > Temperate forest >...
GCCTCCGCAAACCGAGCAGACGAGACATCCCGCGGAATGCTGCGTTTCGACCCATCGTTGAATTTCGGAAATTTTGGGGCCCTGAGGATCGGTATCGAGATTGGGCGGCAGGATCAGGCAGGCGAGTGGGGCGGGTGGTTGCGAATGCGTGTCGAAGACGCGCTCGAGTTCATTGCTGTCATCGGCCCCCATCTGCCAATGACTGATTCGCAACTGCCTGCCGGCCGCGGCATGATGCTCGACGCTCAGACGATTGGCGACGCCGAAAAGGTCGGTCAGTCCCAGGACGGCCGACATCAACGCGCCGGGATAGAGCAGAATTCCGATCTCGACGGGCTCACGATTTCGGACGGTGACAGTTTTGGCCCTCACTTTGTCATTTCCGCCCATTTACGACTTGCCGCTTTCTGGTTTCAATGAAGGAGTTACGATTCTAACCCGGAGCACATTACATGGGCATCATTACGACTTCTGACGGTACGGAAATTTTCTATAAGGACTGGGGCACGGGTCAGCCGCTGTTTTTCCAGCACGGCTGGCCGCTCTCCGCCGATGACTGGGACGCGCAAATGATGTTTTTCCTGGGCCACGGCTACCGAGTAATCGCCCATGATCGCCGCGGGCATGGCCGTTCCACGCAGACGGCGACCGGAAACGACATGGACACTTATGCAGCCGACGTTGCCGCAGTGGTCAAGGCGCTCGATCTCAGGGACGCCGTTCACATCGGGCACTCTACGGGCGGGGGCGAGGTGATTCGTTATGTCGCGCGGCACGGCAAGGGGCGCGTCGCGAAAGCGGCGATCATCAGCGCGATTCCTCCGATGCTGCTGAAGTCGGAGAAGAATCCGGCAGGCCTGCCGATGGAGGTGTTTGATCAGCTTCGCGATGGCACCGCGAACCATCGCTCTCAGTTTTATCAGGACATAACAATTCCGTTTTATGGTTTCAACCGTCCCGGCGCGAAGGTCTCGCAAGGTATCAGGGACAACTGGTGGCGCCAGGGAATGATGGGCGGCATCAAGGCTCAGTACGACTGCGTCAAGGCCTTGTCGGAAAGCGAGTTTTATGAAGATCTCGCGAGCATCGACGTCCCGGTTCTGGTGATGCATGGCGAAGACGATCAGATAGCGCCGTTTCTCAGTAGCGGAGCCCAGTCGGTGAAGCTTTTGAAACACGGCGTTCTGAAGTCGTATCCGGGTTTTCCGCACGGCATGCCCACGACTCACGCTGATCAGATCAACGCCGATCTGCTGGAGTTCATCAGGTCATAAGCCGCGACAGTGACAGGGCAGCATTACCATAACCTCAGCACGGGTTATGAAGTTCATGCTGTCTGAGGCCGGCTATCAGGATGCATCGGAGATTGCGGAGTTGTGCGCGCTGCTCTGGCCCGACGTTTCCGCAGAGGAACACCGGGCCGAGCGGCAGGCAATTCTGACATCAGGCGTGTGTGGGGGGCTGCCGATCGCAATCTTCATCGCCAGGGATAAGAGCGGCACGATGCAGGGGTTCATCGAAGTGGGGATGCGATCTCATGCAGATGGATGCGACCCGGCGTACCCGGTTGGTTATATCGAAGGCTGGTTTGTGCGGGACGCAGTACGCCGGCAAGGATTGGGAACGGCTTTGATGCGCGAAGCCGAGCGATGGGCGCGCGGTCGCGGTTGTAAGGAGATGGCTTCGGACGCCTGGATCGATCATGAGGATTCTCATCGGGCTCATGCGGCCGCGGGGTTTGAAGTGGTAGATCGGTGCGTTCACTTCCGTAAGACGTTGTAGAGTTTCGCGTCATGGGCGTCTTTGGAGCGATTGAAGCGGGCGGCACCAAGTTTGTGTGCGGCGTCGGGACGGGTCCTGATGACATCGTCACCACCCGGATTCCCACTACTTCGCCGGAGACAACGGTGGCCGCGGCGGTGTCGTGGCTGCGCGCAGAATCAGGAGGCGAGTTGCGCGCGGTCGGGATCGGGTCGTTCGGGCCGGTCGAACTGAAGCGGGACTCTCCTTCTTACGGTCACATCACTTCAACACCGAAGATGGGGTGGCGGAATTTCGATCTGGCCGGCGCGGTTCGGAAAGCTCTCAGCGTGCCGGTTGCGTTCGATACGGATGTGAACGCCTCGGTTCTGGGTGAGGCGCGGTGGGGCGCGGCGCGAGATGTCGAGAACTGTCTGTATCTCACGGTCGGCACGGGCATCGGCGGCGGGGCGATTCTTTCGGGGCGGCTTCTTCATGGGATGACGCATCCGGAGATGGGTCATGTGCGGATTCCGCATGATCTGGTGCGCGATCCATTTCGGGGGAATTGCCCTTATCATGGCGATTGTCTGGAAGGGCTCGCTTCAGGGCCGGCGCTTGAGGCGCGGTGGGGCGTTAGCCCGCTTGAGTTAGCGGACGATCATCCGGCGTGGGTGCTCGAAGCGGAGTATCTGGCGTATGGGATTGCCAACTTCGTTTGCACGCTTTCGCCGGAGCTTGTTCTGATGGGCGGTGGTGTAATGCGCCGAGCCCGGTTGTTCGGGATGGTCAGGAGCGAGTTGTCGCGGCTCCTTGCGGGCTATGTGGCGAGGGTGCCTGAAGTGATTGCGCCTGGGTTGGGCGATCGCGCCGGCGTGCTGGGGGCGCTGGCTCTGGGCTTAGAAATGAAGCCCGAACAGGACCTCGGCCTGGTTCACGTTTGAGAGTCCTTCGAAATAGGCGGAGCCCTGGTGGGTGTAACGCAACTCGCCGCTGAGCCGGACGAAGGGGATCTTTACATCAACGCCTCCGCCGACGACTACGCCCGCGTTCGATTGGTTGATGGGGCCGAAGTTTTGGGCTGCCTGCGAGATGGCAGCCAGATGATCGAACGATACGCCCACTTCGAGGAACGGTTTCACAATCGGTGTGTGGAAGCGATATTGGAGCAGGAACGGGAATCTCCATTCGGAGGCGGATGCGGTGGTGGGAGTTACCGTCGACATCACGGAGACGTTGGGTCCAGTCAATATAGTTGTTGGACCAACAAATTGGGTCAGGAAGCTGTACGGCCGATAGAGAGCGTCCACCTCGAAGCGCAGGCTCAGGGGCAGATTGACCTGAAAGGTGGGTCCGACCGTAAAGTTCGTGCTGTTCGCTACGTAGGAAACATTATTCTGAGTTACAGAGTTCACCACGTCGGTAAAGGGCGCTCCGCCGATCACACCGAACGAAAAAGTCTCAGCGCCAGCCGAGACAGCAAATAAGACTCCCAGTGCGAACAGCCTGTTCAAGGTCATGCGAGGTGAGACGGCCCTGCTGGTTCGTTCGTTGCGGGTCAGAGCATTTTCGTGATCAACGCAGATCGCTCCCTCGCGGTCGCGGTTCTGAGCCGCGCGCAAGCAAGCGGAGGGAAGAGATGGACCGGTTATTTCGTGACAAGCCCTTAGATAGATGCCGGTCCGGGGGTTTAGAAATGAAGTCCGAATAAGACCTCTGCCTCGTTCACGTTTGAGAGTCCTTCGAAATAAGCGGAGCCCTGGTGAGTGTAACGCAACTCGCCGCTGAGCCGGACGAAGGGAATCTTCACGTCAACGCCTCCGCCGGCGACGAAGCCCGCGTTCGAGGAATCAATGGATACGAGGTTTTGGGCTGCAGCCGAAATGGCGGCCAAATGATCGAAGGAGACCCCCACTTCAAGGAACGGTTTCACGATGGGCGTGTGGAAGCGGTATTGGAGCATGAACGGAAATCTCCATTCGGAGGCCGACACGGTGGTAGGCACGCTCAAGGAACTGCGGAATGGTATCGGTGTCGCGAGGAAGCTGTAAGGCCGGTAGAGAGCATTTACCTCGAAGCGAAGGCTAAGGGGCAGATTGACCTGAAACGTTGGCCCGACCGTGAAGTTCGCGCTGTTCGCCACTTCGGAATTGTTCGGCAGAGGTACCGGATGCACCACGTCGGTAAAGGGCGCGCCGCCAAGCACGCCGAACGAAAAAGTCTCGGCGCCAGCCGAGACCGCGAAGAAAAGTCCAAGCGCGAACAGCTTATTCATGGTCATGGCTTGCATGACGTCCTGCGCGATGTATAAGTTGCTGCACCGGCGACAAGATCGCCGGCCTACCGCCGTCGAAGCTCTGCCCCACGAGCTCTAGTTGCCGATCAGGTGCAACAAAACGTGGCGAACTTGTTGTTCCGCGCGATGCTCGAAAACATAGATCGCTTGCCAGGTGCCGAGGCCCGGAAGCCCTGCGAGGACCGGGATCGAGAGACTGGTTGACGTCAGCGCGGATCGGATGTGCGAGGGCATATCGTCGCTGCCTTCGGTGGTGTGGCGGAACCAGGGAGTGTTTTCCGGAACGAGCCGCTCGAAGAATTCACTCATGTCACGCCGCACATCGGGATCGGCGTTCTCCTGAATCGTGAGCGAAGCCGAAGTGTGCCTGATGAAGACGGTCAGCAGACCGTTCTGAATCTGCTGAGCCCCCATCCATCTGCGTATATCCCGGGTGATGTCGTAGAACCCCTTGCCGCGCGTTGCGACTTTGAGTTCCCCATGGGACTGGGTCACTCGACCGTTACGCTTTTGGCAAGATTGCGCGGCTGGTCCACGTCGCATCCCCGGCGCACCGCTATGTGATACGCGAGCAATTGCAGCGGCACGATCTCCAGGATGGGAGTCAGAAGGTCCGGCGCGGCAGGAATCTCGATTACGTCGTCGGCTACCTTTCGGACTTCGGTGTCACCTTCGGACACGACGGCGACGACCTTACCTTCCCGCGCTTTCACTTCCTGAATGTTAGAGAGGGTCTTTTCATATAGAACCATGCTCTCCTCGCTGGTTGGGTCGTGCGTCGCGAGGACGACCACGGGAAGGTTCTCGTCAATGAGCGCGTTGGGGCCGTGCTTCATCTCGCCGGCCGGATAACCCTCGGCGTGAATGTACGAAATCTCTTTCAGCTTGAGCGCGCCCTCGAGCGCTATGGGGAAATGGATGCCACGGCCCAGAAAGAGAAAATCGCTTGCACGGAAGAGTTTGCGGGCCAGGTCTTCGTACTGACGATCGTTCGCCAGAATTGTTTCGAGTTTGCCGGGTATGCAGACCAGTTCGTGTACAAAGGCGCGGGCGCAATCGTCGGTCAGGTGACCGCGAATTTCCGCAAGGTACAGAGCCAGGATCGCGAGCGCCATCAACTGGCAGGTGAAGGCTTTCGTGGAGGCGACACCGATCTCCGGGCCGGCGTGGGTGTAGATCGACCCCGATGCTTCGCGGGTGATCATGGAACCGACCACATTGCAGATCGCGAGCGTCTTCGATCCCTTCCGCTTGGCCTCCCATTGGGCGGCGCGGGTGTCGGCTGTCTCGCCCGACTGCGAGATGACCACGGTCAGGACTTCAGAGGAAACGATCGGATCGCGATAACGGAACTCGCTGCCGTAATCGACTTCGACCGGAATGCGGGCGAGCTTTTCGATCATGAACTTTCCCGCGAGGGCCGCGTGCCAACTGGTTCCGCAGGCGATGATCTTCACCTGCGTGAACGACTGAAATTCCGCGGGGGTGATGTCCATTTCGTCCAGGAAGATGTGGCCTGTTTCCTGCCCGACACGCCCGAGAGTCGTGTCGCGGAGGGCGCGCGGCTGCTCGAAGATTTCCTTGAGCATGAAGTGTTTGTAGCCGCCCTTTTCGGCCATGATCGGGTCCCAGAGAATGTGCTGGACCTGGCGGTTGACGGGATGACCGTCGAAATCGGATAGCTGAACGCCATCCTGGGTAAGGATCGCCATATCGCCGTCGGCCAGGAAAAACATGTCGCGGGTGTGGCTCAGGATGGCGGGCACGTCGGAGGCGACGAAGTATTCGCCGTTGCCCAGGCCAATCACGATCGGAGGACCTTCGCGCGCGGCTATGATCTTGTTCGGGTCGTTGCGGTCGATCACGGCGAGGGCGAAGACGCCGCGAATCTGCTTGAGCGCGCAACGGACCGCGGTTTCCAGATTCCCTTCGAAGTACTTTTCGACCAGGTGCGCAATTACTTCGGTGTCAGTCTCGGTTTTGAAGACATGGCCCTCGCGCTGGAGTTGTTCCTTCAGCGGAAGGAAGTTTTCGACGATGCCGTTGTGAACGACAACGATGTCGCCGGAGCAGTCGCGGTGCGGATGGGCGTTCTCTTCGCTGGGGCGGCCGTGAGTTGCCCAGCGGGTGTGGCCGATGCCGTAGTTGCCCTCGACCGGATTGATTCGCAAAACGTCTTCGAGGTTGCGGAGCTTGCCGGAAGCGCGGCGGATTCCGAGCGTTTGATCGTCACAGTAAACGGCGAGTCCGGCTGAATCATAACCTCGATATTCGAGGCGCTTCAGACCGTCCATGATGATGGGCACGGCGCGCTGCGATCCTACGTAACCTACGATTCCGCACATATCCGTTTATTGTACGGAATCGATGTTGGACAGTTCCTGGGAGGCTGCGGAAGGGACCGCTTACGCTCCCTTCCCTTCGCGGCTCAGAACCCTGCACGTGAAGCCGAAGGAGCTCAGAGACGGGCCTCGTCAGCAAGGCGCCAATCAGCCGAGCATTTCGATTCGGTAATCTTCGATGACCGGATTGCTTAACACGTCACGCGCAATCGCGTCGAGGTCCTCTCCCGGCTGCATCGTGATCTCGAAATACTTTCCCTGGCGGACATCTTCGATGCCACGATGACCAAGGCCGTTGAGGGCCGCGCGAATGGTCTGGCCCTGGGGATCGAGGACAGACGGTTTGAAGGTTACGTATACCCGAGCTTTCACTTCTGCCTATTTTAGAAAATCAAAACTCGCCGAACAGACTCTCCTGCAAATCGGCCGGCTTCGCGGGACGCCGTTTGGGTTTTTGCGGCGGCGCGAATCCGCGCATGAGCGCCAGCATTTGCACGTGATGGGCGTAAATGTCGACAAGCGCTGTACACTTTTCACAGCCGCCTCTGATCGCGCCGCGGCCATCCATATAAGGGTCGAATCGGGGATGGCGAGGGCACTTTCCACGCCATCTGACGCTGCCGATCTTGAGCATCCGTTTTATTATCCTGACACAATCACCGGGGCGCGGGAGCCGGCGCAGCGGTCGGCGGAACTGGAGGCGAAGACACGCGATTGACTACGCCCTTGAAGGCTTCGTCTATGGTCACGTTGTTATTGGTCAGCGTCTGGCCGGTGGCACGCTCGAACTGAACTTTTGCCTTGGCATAGGCGTCGAGCGTGGCGACTTCCGTCGAGCGCGCCTGCGCCACATAGCTCTGATACTGAATAACGAGGAAGTTGGTGGAAAGGCCGACGGCGAACTTTTCCTGTTCGATTTCAAGCGATTGTTCCTGCAGCCTGGTCGTGAGGGTGGCTGCCTCATATGCGGAACGCGTGCGCTGCAGCGCGATCAACGCGTCTTCCACCTCAGTGCGGATCTGGTTTTCCAGCTGTTTCAACCTGACCTCAGTCTGGCGGACCTGCAGCTGGTCTCTTGCCACGTCCGACTGCGCAATCCGGTTGCGCACGGGCAGGGTCAGGTTGATACCGACGCTGACGGACGGATACTTTCCTTCGAAAATCTGGCCGAGAACCGTTCCGTAACCTCCGGACGCGCCCGGAAGGGCGGTGACGGGAATGCCCGAACCAGGGAGGTTGGCGAATGCCGGATTGAGATCGCCGGCGAGGCCGCTGCTTTCGAAGTTGCCGACCAGATCGAGTTCCGGCCGCAATTCGTTTTTTGTCCCCTTCAGATTGATTTCGGTGTTGGTCAATTGGAGTTTCGCGGCCTGATACTCGGGACGGTGATCGAGTGCCGCGGCAACGATCTGGGCGGGTGTTTCGGCAGGCAGGGGGCCCGTAGAAAGAGTGTCGGTCGGGACGATGCGGGCATCGTGCAGCAGCGGATCGTCCCCCCAATTCCGGGAGAGCGCGTTCTTCAGGATCAGTTCCTGCTGTCTGACGAAACCCTCGGAATTGATCTCATCCTGCCGTGAAGCGGCGACCTGCGCCTCGGCGCGCGTGGCCTCGATGGGCGCCAGGGTGCCCTCCGTAACTTTGCTTTGGTTGTCCTCAAGAAGGCGTTCCGCAGTGGCAAGCGTATCCCGCTTGACCTGCAGATCGGCGATAAAGCTGACGAGATCGTCATAAAGCCGGATTACGCCGGAGACGGTCGTGATGGCCTGCTGCTGGAATACATAATCCGAAATCTTCTCGCTGTTTTTGGCGATGTGGATGAAGCGCCGGTTCAAATCGACGCCGAAGCCGCGCAGGAGCGGCTGCGTCACGGTGATCCCGAGGCTGGAGAGCGTGTACGGCTTCAAATAATTGTTGAGCGCGTTCTCATTCTGATACATGTTTTGAAAACCCGCGGAAATCTGAGTACCGGGGGCGAAGCCCTGCAGGTATCCGATATTTCCGGTGAAGTTGTTCGAGATGAGGTCTGTTGTGCCGGTGGTCAGGGTGGTCGGGTTCGGCGTCTGGGAATGCTGCCCGAAAATGGATGCTGTAAATGCGGGATCGAACATCGGAATGACAGGGCCGCTCGCGAAGGGGAACGTGCCGGTGATGCCGAGGTTGTCCTGGCCTTCGTCGATAAGCTGGCTGTCCGTAACGCTCACGGAGACCGTCGATTGCGGCGTTGACCCGGTGGCGGCGGTAGTGAGCAGGGGGCTGCCGCTGGGGCCGCCGAGGCCAGCCGACGTTTCGTTGACTGTCAGCGGTACTCCGCGCAACGTGCCTCCGCCCTGCGCACGATATGTATCGGTGCCGGCCATGCGGACGCCGTAGCGCTCAAGCTCGATATCCAGATTGTTTTCGAGGGCCAGCGCAATGGCATCCTGCAGGGACAGGTAAAGCTGTCCGGCGCGTATCAGGCTATCGATTCGGGTCGAATCGTGGAAATCGGTGGACGAAACGCTGCCCGGCTGGAACTCTTTGCGGGGAAAGCCGCTGTTCATAGTGACCTGGGGCGAGCGATCTATCGCGTTTTGGGTGGCGTTCTGAGCGGAATTTTGGGAATATGCCGGCGAAATCTGGAGGAAACACAGGAGAACGGCCAGCGTTCGAGCGCTTAAGACCCGTTGCGCATGGTTCAACTGTTTCATATGCGTTTTGCTCCTGTCTGCTTTGATTTTTGAGATGCGCCCGCCAGCGGTGTGCCGCGAGCCCGGGTTGGCGAGCCTGTAGTTGCCCGGCGAACCCGGTGCCGCAACGGTTGCGCGGCGCCACAAGCGGGCGTCATCGTCAACAATAAACTCCCCGGGTAAGGTTCTGCGTCAGAAGGCGGTTACTCGCAAATCGTTTAATTGGGGTGGCGCCCGCGCCCGCCCGTTTCAGGGGCCGGATGATTCCAGACTCGCGATTCCGCCGGACGATCAGGCAAAGGGTACAGGCGTACGATCCTTCATAAAGGTTAGCTCAGGGTTGTCGTCGAGAAAGATGCGGCCGAAATGTCCCTTCTTTTCAGTTGTTTGCGCCAGAGAATGCAAGGCAGTAGAACCAGGAGGACTTGCCTGGAGTACGGGGTCCATATATCCTGCCATATGGCCAGAAGGTATTTAAAAACCCATTTTCCCGGAGAGTATGCCCCTCAATTCGTCAGCTTCATCACGCAGATCATCATTTAACAGCCTTTTGCCCTCCCAACTCGCTCTTTTCGCCCTTCGACAATTGCTGATTGTCCGGTTTGGAGTTCTTCTTTGTTGCTTAGCTTGCTGCGCGGTTTCCGGGTATTCGCAAACTGTGCCTTTGCCCTGGAATCCGGTAACGGCGGAATATAGCAACGTGCTGGACCGGATCATCTTCATCACGGCCAGTCCCAATCAGTTGCATATTTTCGATCCCATGACGAGCAGCGACACGACGGTGACCCTGCCGAAACCTCCGCTCAGCCTTTCGGTAAGTCTGGATGGGCTGCACGCTGCGGTGGGGCATGACGCGCTCATTTCATATGTCAATTTGCAAACCGCGTCTCTTCAATCGACGCTGCCTGCGAGCGAAACGGTAACCAGTCTGGTTCTGGGAGACAACTACGTCTACATTCTTGGAAATCAAAGCGGCACGATCGCGATGCCGCTTTCCGGCGGCACTGGCATCCCTTACGGCGCCTACGCAGGAGCCACCGGACGTCTTCATCCGAGTGGAACGGCGCTCTATGCAACATTCAGCGGATCACCGGGCCTCCTCCTGGATTTCGATATCTCGACGGGCCCGGCGACTGCCGTATCCACCGGACCGTACTGGGGCGATTATCCGGTGTGCGGAGGCGTCTGGTTCTCCCCCGATGGCGGCCACGTGTATACAGGCTGCGGCACCGTATATCAGTCGAGTCCGCAGACGGCCGGAGGATGGCCGCCGGGTTTCTCGGGACCGCTAAACACCAGACTGGATGGTTTGTACTGGACACAGCTGCCGGGCACGTCCTCCATCCGTAGCCTGAACGAATCGGCTTCTCTTGGCCGAGTAGCCGCAATTCCGGGGACATATCAATCCTTGCCAGAAGTCCAGGACAACCAGGTGCTTCTTTATGACAGTACCTGGCTCGAACCGGCGGCCACCTTCCAACTGCCGGATTTTACGCTCAACGGAAATAGTTTCCAGGCGCACGGCCAGCAGGTGTTTTATAACAGCGCGTCGACAGCGCTCTATGTTGTGATGCAGGCGGACGGTTCCTCGGGTCTGTTGCATCCTTTTGCCGTGCAAATTTTCCCCGTAAGCAACCCGTCAGACTGTAACCCCGGGTTTGTGGCAGCAAGCGCGACGGCGCCGCCGACAGGTTCCAGTTCAGTTGTCGGAATAACGGCTCCGGCGAGTTGCATTTATCAGGCGACGAGCAACGCTGCGTGGGTTCAAATTATTTCAGGAGCTTATGGTTCAGGCACTGGCTCTCTTACCTACGTAACGCGCCCCAACACAGGTGCTGCCCGGAGCGCAACAATTACGCTTGGCTCACAAGCCTTCACTGTGACGCAGGCGGCGGCTTCGACGGCGTCCGGTTCCCTGAAGCAAGTGGGGTACTCCGTTACGGCCGCAGATTACAGCAAAGCGCTCGACCGAGTAATTCTCATCGTTTCTCATCCGAATGAACTGCATATCTACGACCCCGTCAGCGGTTTCGATCAGATTGTCGCGCTGCCGAAATCACCGCTGTGCTTGTCCGTGAGCCCCGACGGACTCACCGCCGCCGTCGGATATCTGGGATGGGTTTCGACGGTGAATCTTTCCACAGGAGTAATCGGCTCAACGACACAGGTGTTCACAGACGTGCATTCGATCCTCCTCGCAGGTAATGGTTATTTTTACGCCTATCCCCAGAATACCTGGGGCTACCTATTTTCAGTGCAAATTGCGACTGGTTCGATCGTTGGAGCGAACGCGATTTACAACGGTCGCTATCCAAAGCTTTATGCAGACGGAACCACCTTCTACACAGAGAGCTCAAAGTGGGACATCACGACGGGCCCGGCGACGATTCTCAGCCAAAATCTCTCCGTTGGCTGCGCCCCCTTCTGGCTCACCGAGGATGGCGCCCGCATGATCACCTCCTGCGGCAGGGCTTATACGACTTCGCCGGTTCCGGCGTTGGATTTGCAATATAACGGGTCGTTTGCCAACGCTTCGTACATACAATGGGCGGCGGAAGCGGCGAGCACCCATTCCACCGCTTTGATCCCATCCGCGGGCTATCAAAGCGCCGGCAACATAGATACCTACCTTCAGCTCTACGGTGACGAATATCTTAGTTACAACGGAGGAACGTCGTTGCCACCCTTCATGGTGGGTTCGACAGCATATGCCGGCCACGGGCGTTATGTGTTCTGGAATAGTGCGGAGGATAAACTGATCGTCCTCGAGCAGGCCGATTCCACTGCAAATCTTACGGCCGATTATGGCGTGTTCGTCTACCCCCTGACTTCCCTCGGGGCCGGTTGCAGCTTCGCTTTGGGCGCCAGTTCCGCCGGTGTTGCGGCGACCGGCGGATTGAACACGGTGGGCGTGACGACAGCAGCCGGGTGCGCATGGGAGGCGGTATCGAACAGTTCCTGGATCACGGTCAGCTCCGGCGGCGTCGGGTTCGGACCGAACTCGGTGCTCTACAGTGTTACCGCCAACGCCGGCTCGGCTGGCCGCAGCGGCACGCTCACAATCGCGGGTCAGACCTTCACCATTGTGCAGGCAGGTTCCAGCTCAGCCGGGACAGCAACGCATTTCTCCGTTATGCCGCCCGCGAGCGCAACCGCTGGATCGCCTCTTTCGTTCACCGTGACAGCTCTCGATGCGAATAATCAGATCGTCGGCGGTTATTCGGATCCCGTGCAGTTCACCAGCACGGATGGCGCTGCTACGTTGCCGTCCGACGCAATCCTGAATGGAACGGGAACGTTTTCGGCATCGCTGGTCACGGCCGGCGCGCAGACGATTACGGTCAGCGACTCGTTGAAGCCCTCGGTCACGGGAACGAGCGCGACCATAACGATTTCACCGCCCTCCGGATTACGGTATGTTGCCGTGTCCCCGTGCCGGGTGGTGGACACGCGCCACGCGGCGGGTCCGTTCGGAGCGCCTTTTGTTCCAGCGAGCGGTAGCCGAAGCTTTTCGATTCCGAACTCGACCGATTGCAACATACCTTCGACCGCTCAGGCATACTCGCTGAATTTGACTGTGGTGCCGCACGGAACACTGGGCTACATAACTATGTGGCCCACGGGAGCAAATCAGCCCGTGGTATCGACGCTTAACTCGATCGACGGCCGGGTCAAGGCCAACGCCGCGATTGTGCCCGCGGGGAATGGGGGAGCAGTCTCCGTGTTCGCCACGAACGATACGGATGTGGTGTTGGACATTAACGGTTACTTCGTGGCGACGTCGGATTCGAGCGCGGACGCGTTTTATCCGACGACGCCATGCCGTCTGGTGGACACGCGGGCGGGAGCGTCTTCGACGGTCAGCTCCGGAGCTTTGGCCGGCGGGACCAGTCGGACCCTGCCGCTACTCTCAAGCAATTGCGCTGTGCCCGCAACAGCCACCGCTTATTCGCTGAATTTCACGGTGGTGCCGGCCGCGGGAACCCTCGGATATCTGACGGTGTACCCGACCGGAGTGGCCCAGCCTGTGGTGTCGACGCTGAACGCGCCGACCGGAACGATAGTTGCCAATGCGGCCATTATCCCCGCAGGCACAGCGGGCAGCATTGACGTGTTCGCCACTGATACGACCGATCTGATCGTGGACATCAACGGATACTTCGCGCCGCCGGGATCGGGCGGACTGTCGTTCTACAGCCTGCCGCCGTGCAGAGTACTGGATACCCGGAATCCAGCCGGATCGCCGCCCTTCACCGGACAGATCAATTCGAACGTGCTGGCAAGCGGGTGCGGGGGGACGAACCAGGCGCAAGCTTTTGTTTTCAACGCGACCGTCGTACCTTCGGCGTCCCTGGGCTATCTCTCCCTGGGCTATCTTACGCTGTGGGCGCAGGGAAGCTCGCAGCCACTGGCGTCGACTGAGAACTCTCTCGACGGCGCAATAACCAGCAATATGGCGATTGTGCCCACAAGTCTTTCGGGCATTAGCGCTTTTGCCACTGACAGCACATACCTGATTCTGGATACGTCCGGCTATTTCGCGCCGTAGGATTTCCGGAGTGCAGGTGCGACCAATTCCTCTTTGGCGCGCAAATTGCACTACGCCTGCGCATGATGAGAGGATTTCTGACAACGGGTGTAATGGTCGCGGCCCTCGCCACGACGCTGGTGGCCCAGGACTGGTATCACGACCGCGACCAGCGTTTCCAGGGCGAGGAGTGGCGGTCTCACGTTTTCACCAACGTGAGAACCGATATGGAGCACATTTACAGCGGCGCTGCCGCCGACAAGGAACGTACGCGGCTGGTAAAAACCGAGGAGGAGTTGACCAAATTGCAGGGTGATCTGGAACGAGGTCACTTCGACAACGGCATCCTGAACGACGTCATCGATTCCATCCGAAAATCCTCAAACGACCAGCGGCTCAACGAACGCGACCGCGAGGTTTTGGCGGACGACCTGGTGCGCCTGAAGGATTACCAGGATCATCACAATCACTGGCACTAAGCTGACCTGTCATCGGGATAGGGGGAAGCCTCGCGGCTCCTCCCCTCCCACACCACCGTACATGCGGGTCCGCATACGGCGGTTCCGCGACTTGAGCCAGTGACGGCCGGAGGTTCGTTTCGCTTTTCGCCGATGGAGGCTTCGCCGCTCCCAGTCTCCTTTCGGGCTTCACCCTATCCGAGCCTGGCAAGCTCCACCGAAGTGGATTGGCTGGCGCATGACCATCCATGAGAGCCGCGCACTACTACTCACGATCACGGTTCGGGCCTTCATCCGTTGCCGGACTAATATGCCCTCTGCTGACTTCTGCTGCGAGGTCAAAGCACCTTGCGACGCTTTCAGTCACGATTCCGCGACGCACAGCAGATCTCCCGAGGTAAGTTCGACCGCCTTCCGCACGCAACCGCCGAATTTACAACCAGTGCCCTTGATGGATATGGACTTCGCGATCATTGGCCCGCTCGTCCGGCACCGTATGCCTCAGATCCGGTTCTTGTACATCGGCTCGTACGTTTGCTCCACGCTTCTTTCAGACCCCGCCTCGCGACGACGCCCTTGCGCTTCGCTATGACTTCACCTCCATCAGGTTGTCAAAAGGACTTTCACCTTCGAGCTGTCGAACATGCTCGGCACACCAAAAAAAGGGGAGTTTCGGATTCGAAACTCCCCTTTCGGTGCAAAAGAACCGCCGATCTCTTTTAAACGCTGGCCTTGCCCCTCGGCACGAAATTCAACGACGCGGAATCCATGCAATATCTAAGGCCTGTCGGTTTCGGTCCGTCGTCGAATACGTGGCCGAGATGCGCATCACAGCGGGCGCAGCTCACTTTGGTCCGATCCATCCCGAAGGCACGATCCGTTTGCTCGACAACGTTCTCCTTGGCGATGGGCTGGTAAAAGCTCGGCCAGCCGGTACCCGATTCGAACTTCGTCTTTGAATCGAACAGGAAAGTATTGCAGCAAATGCAGTGGTAAAGGCCGTCCGCGTGGTTGAACGCATACTTCCCGGAACCGGCGGGCTCCGTGCCTTCTCTGCGAGTTATGTCGAACTGCTCCGCGGTGAGTTGCTTGTGCCACTCGGCATCCGTTTTCACTACCTTATCGACCTCAATCACCCCGATTTTCTTTCCCGAGGGATCGAAGTCAACGATGCGAACCTTCGCCTCACGACCCGAACCGCTTGTCGCGGCCATAAGGGCGCCCACACCCGCCCCGCCGGCAAGACTCATCAGAAAGCTGCGGCGATACATGTTCTTCACTTGCTCTCCTTCGTATAAAGATCGGGATACTTCTGCTGGAAATTGTGCAGCAACGGAATGTCGACTCCGGCGATGTACGGCTGGTTCGGGTATTTGTCCAGATAGTGCTGGTGATCGGACTTGGCCGGGTAAAATCCGGTTAACGGGACCACCTGCGTCACGATCGGATCCTTGAACACTTTCGCATTGTTCAGATCGCGAATATACTCTTCGGCCAGCTTCTTCTGCTCGTCGTTGGCATAAAAAATGGCGGACCGGTATTGCGTTCCGACGTCATAATGCTGACGATTCAGGGTCGTAGGGTCATGTGCCGCCGAGAAGTAGACCTTGTAGATCTCGCCCAAGCTGGTCTTCGAAGGATCATACGTGATCTTGATTGACTCCGCGTGGTTCGTGTCGCCCTCTTCCACCCTCTCGTAAACGGCTGTCTCTTTTTTGCCGCCGGAGAATCCGACCACAGTGTTCGTAACGCCCTTCATGTGCTCGAAAACGCCCTGCATTCCCCAGTAGCACCCGCCCGCCAGGACCACCGATGCCGTGCCTTCGGCAGGGGCGCTCACCTTCGGGGGATCGGGAAAACTCGCGGCCAGGGCCAGCGTCAAGCCGCCTGTCGCGAGCAAAGCCACTGCGGCGCTAAGAATTCTGTTCTGCATTTGACCTCCACTTCCTGTATCCAGGAAATACCGATTCTATTCCAGATTCACTTATTATGATACGCGCGATTTTGCCGAACGGTTGGTCCCAATGGTTCCCCGGATCACTTCTCGGAGTCGCGGAACTTCCAAAGCACCTGACGAAGGATTCCTAGCATCAGGGGGATATCCCGACGGCCGAGGCGCATCCGCCGGACCCATCGGCGAATCTTTTGCTCAGTTGAAATGGCCGTGATTCGGTTCGTGTAACCCGATTGTTCGAGCACATCGAGCAACATTTTCGTCATCTGCTCCGCGTCTGCGCCCTCAATGGCGTCGGACCGGGCGCGTCGCGGCGTGGCGGGGACTCTACGCGCGTACTCGTACAGGCAGATCGCGACGGCCTGTCCCAGATTCATTGACGGAGTCTCCGGGGCCGTCGGAATACGGAGCAGGCTGTGACAAAAGCTCAGGTCGTCGTTCGACAGTCCGAACTTCTCGGACCCGAACAGGAGCGCCGCCTGCCCGGAATGCTCGCGGAGCGGGGGCATCCCCGTGTCGAGACGTTCCAGAGGCTGCTGCAGTTCCCGTTTCTGCGCCGCCGTAGTACCCACTACCAGCGAACAGTCGGCTACCGCGTCTCCGACGCTCCCGAATACCCTCGCGGACTTCAGCACGTGTGCTCCTCCCACGGCGGAGACGGCCTCCCGGAAGGCGATGTCGTATGGATTGACAACCCTGAGGTCGTCCAATCCGAAGTTCGCCATGGCGCGGGCGGCTGCTCCGATATTCAGAGGATTGCGGACGGAAACGAGAACTATGCAGAGCTTCGAGGCAATATACCGATCTTTACATGACAGGGGCACGAGCGGCGCACATTCGCTGGTGTAAAATCAGAACTTTGCGCCAACCCCTTCGGATCAAAACTGCACCAACGGCCGCACTGGCCGAAGATCGCATCCGAAATTCAAGCGCCAAGCTATAGTGGAGGAAGTATGGCATCGCCCGTAGAGCAAAAGGTTAAGCAGATCATTGTCGAACAACTCGGTGTAGACGAAAGCCAGGTTGATAACAAGGCCTCGTTCGTCGATGATCTGGGGGCCGACTCTCTGGACATCGTGGAACTCGTCATGGCGTTTGAAGAGGCGTTCGAACTGGAGATCCCGGACGAAGACGCCGAGAAGATCGCGACGGTTGGCGACGCCGTTACTTATATCGAGAGCAAAAAGAAGTAGCTCCCTTTCCCGGACGCCGCACCCGGAAAGTGTCACCTGCGGACGGATTCCGGCATCAAAAAAGGTGACGGTCCCGAACGTGGGTTTCCTGTGATTCGGGCTCTCCCGCGGGTCTTGTGATGCCGATCACGCCGCACATATAAGGAGAACGATTATTTCCCGCAGAGTTGTAGTCACCGGCGCAGGTCTTCTCACGGCGATCGGCGACACCACGGAGCAAACCTGGCAAGCCGTGCTTGAATGCCGCAACGGTATCTCGCGCATTGATGCGTTCGACGCCTCGGCGTTCAACTGCCGGATCGCCGGTGAGATCAAAAATTTCGACCCTTCACGCTTCGTCGAGAAGAAAGAGATCAAGAAGATGGGGCGCTTTATCCAGCTGGCGATCGCCGCCAGTCATGATGCGCTGATCTCTTCCGGTCTGGTTGTCACCGAGGAAAACGCGGAGCGGGTCGGCGTTTTCGTCGGGAGCGGTATCGGTGGATTCGAAGTGATCGAGCGCGAATACCGGAACCTGCTGGAACACGGTCCTCGCCGCATCTCGCCGTTCTTTATCCCGGCCACCATTGTTAATCTGGCTTCCGGATATATCTCGATTCGTACCGGAGCGAAAGGGCCGAATTCAGCAACCGCCACAGCCTGCACCACGAGCGCTCATTCGGTGGGGGATTCGTTCAAAATCATCCAGCGCGGCGACGCCGACGCCATGATCTGCGGCGGCACGGAAGCCTGCATTACACCGCTCGGCATCGGCGGATTCGCAGCCATGCGCGCGTTATCGCAGCGCAACGACGATCCGGCGCACGCCTGCCGGCCTTTCGATCGCGACCGCGATGGTTTTATTGTGGGCGAAGGCTCCGGGATTCTGATTCTCGAAGATCTCGAGTTTGCGAAACGCCGCGACGCGCCGATTCTGGCGGAAATCGTGGGCTACGGCATGAGCGGCGACGCGTTCCATTTCACCGCTCCGCCGGAAGACGGCGAGGGCGCGTTCCGGGTCATGCGCAATGCGCTTAAGGATGCGGGCCTCGCCCCGGAACAGATCGATTACATCAACGCGCACGGCACGTCGACTCAGCTCGGCGACCAGGCAGAGACAATCGCCATGAAGCGGGCATTCGGCGATCATGCGAAAAAGCTGGCGGTCAGTTCGACCAAGTCGATGACAGGCCATTTACTGGGCGGCGCGGGCGGCCTGGAAGCGGGTCTCGTGGTCTGCGCCCTTCGGCATCAAATCGCGCCACCGACCATCAATTACGAGAACGCCGATCCCGGCTGCGATCTCGATTATGTGCCCAACGAGCCACGGCCGATGAAAATCGAATACGCTCTGAGCAATTCGTTCGGCTTCGGCGGCACGAACGGTGCGCTGATCTTCAAGCGGTTTGCGGATTAAGACAATGAAGATCGTCGCCGCCATCAAGCAGGTGCCATCGCGCGATAGCCAGCTCAGGATTAATTCGTCGGCTACCTGGATTGAAGACTCGGATCTTTCCTGGGAAATCAACGAAGCGGATGCTTACGCTCTCGAAGCGGGCCTGCAGCTGAAGGAGAAGGCCGGCGGCGAAGTTGTCGTCTTATGCGCAGGACCCGCAGGCGCCGCGCAGACGATCAGGGAAGGTCTTGCCAAAGGCGCCGACCGCGCGATCCACATTGAGTCGGAGAAGAATTCAAGCGATCCGCTTGCCCTCGCCCGCATGATGGCTAAGGTGCTTGAGTCGGAAAAGCCCGATCTTGTCCTTACCGGTTTGCAGTCCGACGATTTGGGGTACGGCCAGACCGGCGTCATTCTCGCGGAGGTCATGGGACTGCCGCACGCGACGATCATCATGAATATCGAAGCGGAAGGTAATGGCATTAAGGTCAAGCGCGAGCTTGAAGACGGCTGGTTTCAGAATGTCGAAATGCCTCTGCCTGCGCTGCTGACCATCCAGTCCGGCGCCACGAAGCTGCGCTATGCGACGCTGATGGGAATCAAGAAGGCGAAGACCAAAGAGGTCAAGAAGATTGCGGCCTCGGATCTGAATGGCGCAGAGCAGCCTTCCGTGCGGCTCGATCGCATTTACCTGCCGGAGAAAACCAAGCGCTCTCAGATCTTCGACGGGCCCCCGAAAGAAGCGGCCGCGAAGCTGGTGGAAAAGCTGCGGTTCGAAGCGAGAGTTTTGTGAGCGGCGTTCTTGCGGTTCTTGAGCAACGGGACGGCACGCTCCACAAGATGTCGCTCGAAGCGCTGGCTGCCGCGCAGCAGATCGGCGCAGAGCTGGATCTCCTGGTCTTTGCGGCCGTCATCGGCAAAGGCATCGAAGCGATTGCCCAGAGCCTCGCCGGCTATAAACTGACAAAGATCCACGCGATCGATCACGACCTGCTTCAGCAATACACGCCCGACGGTTACGCCGCCGCTTTGAAGCAGCTCATCGAAGCTCATCGACCGAAATATGTAATCTTCCCGCACACCTATCAGGTCCGCGACTTTGCCCCGAAACTGGCGACCGCTCTCGACCGCGTGCTGGTGAGCGACGTGATTGCGCATCGCATCGACGGCGCCGAGCTGGTGCTGGTGCGCCAGTTATTTCAGGGCAAGATCAACGCCGACGTTCGCTTCGCCGGCGACCCACCATACTTCGCTTCCATTCAAGCTGGAGCGTTTCGCGCCGATACCCTGCAAACTGGAACTTCCGCTGTCGAGACCACCACGCCGGATCTGAAGCCGGAACAGATCCGCACGAAGCCGCTGGAGCTCTTCCGCGAATCAGCGCGCGCAGTGGATCTCGGCGCCGCTCAGGTTATCGTCTCAGTGGGCCGCGGAATCAAGGAAGCCGAGAATATCCCCGTGGTGCAAAAACTTGCCGATGCGCTCGGAGCCGAACTCGCCGCTTCGCGCCCCATCTGCGACAACGGCTGGCTGCCGCTGGATCGCCAGGTGGGGAGTTCCGGCCAGACCGTTTCACCCAAAATGTATGTGGCCGTCGGCATCTCCGGAGCCATCCAGCACCTGGTTGGCATGAAGGGTTCGAAGACCATCGTCGCGATTAACAAAGATCCCGAGGCGCCTATCTTCGAAGTGGCCGATTATGGCATCGTCGGCGACCTTTTCGAGGTCGTGCCCGCCCTCATTGAAGCTCTGAAGAAATAAGCTCCAGGCTTCCATCGCGCGCCAGCGTCAGCTTTCGGCCGCGCCACTGAATCGTCTTGCCGAAGAATCCCATCACCCAGGTTACGAAACTGGCGATATCTTCAACTGGCAATAGCCACCAATAGCGAGCCACCAGGGGATCGTCCAGAACCCAGATTCCCGTGGCCCACTGCTCTGCCGCGTGGAAAGCCATTCCCGCCAGCGCAAACCCCCACGCGCGTGGTTCCACGAGCCAGACCGCAAGCGAAATCGCCGTAGTCCTGGTAAAGATTTCGCCGACGTACCCCATACGCCGCGAACGCCGCGTACTTCGAGCCCACCGCAATCGGTGCTTCCAGTTCTGGCGAAATCCGGCGTTCCCGATGTGGTGTTGGATGATACAGTTCGAAAGCACGACGGTCTTGCCGCCCCCGTGCATCAGCCTGCCCATCATGAAGTCTTCGGCCAGGTAGCGCTGCAAGTGTTCGAGGTCGCCGATCGCTTCGAGTTCCGCGCGCCGCGTAGCAATAGTGCAGCCGATGGCGAAGTCCATTCCGTTGAGCAGTCGCGCGGTAAGCAGCCCGCCCAGGAAATCGGTATTCAGCCCGAGGGCTTCGATCCTTGACCAGAAGCCAGGGCCTCCCGTGGCTCGATACGGGCACGTGACCAGTGCCACACCAGGCTGCTCCAGTTCCGATACGACCGTGCGCAGAGCCTCCTTCTCCAGACTTATGTCGCTGTCGCTCATCACGATCAGCTCGTATCGCGATTCCGCCAGGAGCGCCCGCAAACTCCATACCTTCGCGTTCGGAAACTGCGATGCGCCGGCTATGATCAGCCGCGCCGGAATGTCCGGATGAGCCGCCATGACGCGTAGAGCGACGTCGGCAGCTGGGTCAGACGTCTCATGGATGGACATGAGAATCTCGAAATGGGGATAGCTTTGCTCGAACAGGCTGCAAAGGTTCGCCTCGGTATTGTCTTCCGCTCCAGCCAGCGGCCGCAGAACCGAAACCGGAGGCAGATTGGGGAGCGGGGGCGCGCCTGCGCGGCGATAGCGGGCGGCAGCAATTATTGCAAGGATGCAATACGCAATGGAGCCAGTCAACAGCGCCAATAGCGGTACTACAAGGAGAACGGCGCGCATAACGACTAATTATCGCTATGTGCGCTTTAATACACTAATCAAATTTGAATAAAGAATTGTTGTTCCCGTCACTCCAGATCAATACCGGAGTCCTTCAACGCCCTCCAGCCCCCATCGAGCGAAACGGGATTCGAGTAACCCATCTTCTGCAGATTATCCGCTACGAGAGCCGAACGAAATCCACCGCCGCAATAAAGCACCAGCGTAGTCTCTTTATCGGGCACCCTGGTCTCAATATCACGCTCGATCGTGCCCTTGCTCATATGGACCGCGCCCTTCACATGCCCGCTGCTCCACTCGCTATCTTCGCGGACATCCACCAGCACGGGCTTTTCGCCGCGCGCGAGCATCGCCTTGTAGCCAGTGACATCCGTCTCGCGAACCCGCGTCTTAGCATCGTTAACCAGCTTCAGGAATCCTTCGTTGTGAGCCATGTCGATCACTCTATCCGTCTGATTTTCGCGCCCGCCCCTGACAACTTCTCCTCAATTTTTTCGTACCCGCGATCGATGTGGTAAACACGGTCGATCACCGTCTCACCCTTCGCTACAAGCGCCGCCAGCACGAGGGATGCGCTGGCGCGCAGGTCCGATGCGATCACGCTCGCGCCCGTCAACCGGCTGGCGCCCGCCACAATCGCTTGCCTTCCGTCGATCCTGATATTCGCGCCCATGCGCATCAGTTCCTGCGCGTGCATGAACCGATTCTCGAAGATGGTCTCCGTAACGAGAGAAATGCCATTGGCCTGCGTCATGAGCGCCATGTACTGCGCCTGCAGATCCGTTGCAAATCCGGGGAACTCTTCGGTGATCATATCGGCCGGTTGAATCGCGCCGTTCGCTTCGACCCGCACCGTCGTGTCGTCGACAGCCGAAACCTTTACCCCTGATTCCGTCAGCTTCGCGATCAGGGCGCCGAGATGGTCCGGAACGCATCCCGTCACCTCGAGATCCCCGCGAGAAATCGCCGCCGCGATTACGAAGGTGCCGGCTTCAATCCGGTCGGCGATGATTTCATGGGTTGCGCCGTTCAGTTTCGAGACCCCTTCGACGCGAATCAAACTGGTGCCTTCCCCGTCGATCCGGGCGCCCATTTTGCGCAGCAGATGTGCGAGATCAACTACCTCCGGCTCGCGCGCGGCGTTTTCAATTATGGATTCGCCATCGGCGAGGACAGCGGCCATCAGGATATCTTCAGTCCCCGTAACTGTGATCCTGTCGAAGACTACATGCGCGCCTTTCAGACCGTCCGGCGCTGCAGCTTCGATATAGCCGTGCTCCTGGGAAATCTTCGCGCCGAGATGTTCCAGCCCCGCGAGATGGAAGTTAATGGGTCGCGCCCCGATTGCGCAGCCGCCGGGCAAAGATACTCGAGCGCGGCCCGCACGCGCTACCAGAGGCCCCAGCACAAGGCTCGATGCCCGCATCGTCTTGACTAGTTCGTACGGCGCTTCGGGCGAAACGATCTTCTTCGTGTTCAGCGTGACGCGTTCCTCGTCGACCTCGACTTCCGAGCCGATATCGACCAGCAGACGCTCCATCGTGCGGATATCACGCACGCGTGGAATGCGTTCCAGCACGACGGTCTCATCGGTAAGAAGCGCCGCCGCGAGCGCGGGCAACGCGGAGTTTTTGGACCCGCTCGTGGCAATGCTGCCGTGGAGCGGTGCGCCGCCCTCGATTACGAATTTATCCATTCCTTGCTTTTTCTTCCCACCTTGTTATCGCTTCGCGAACATTGTTTCCGGCGGCCGCCAGCATTTGTTCCGCGTCCTTATACGAGACTCCCGTTGCCGCGGCCACGATTCGCCGGGAACGGTCGAGCAGCTTGGAATTTTTCGGCTGCACGTTGATCATCAGATTGCGCCACACGTATCCGAGCCGGATGAAGCTGCCCGTGGTCAGCATGTTCAGGACAAGCTTGGTCGCCGTGCCGGCCTTCATGCGGGTCGATCCCGCTATGATCTCAGGCCCAGGCAGCGGAGTGATCGCGATCTTCGCGCGCCGCGCCAGTTCCGAATCCGGCGTGCAACTGATGCCGATTGTCAGAGCGCCCAGCCGGTTTGCCTCGTCGATCGCCCCCAGGACATAAGGCGTCCGGCCGCTCGCCGCGATTCCGCACAAGACATCGACTTCCCGGAAGCCGCGCGCACGCAAGTCGCAAACGCCTGTCGCGGGGTCGTCCTCAGTCGCCTCGGTCGCGTGTGAAAGCGCGGCTTCACCTCCCGCGATAATTCCCTGCACCAGATCCGGAGAGACGTTGAAGGTCGGCGGACATTCCGCCGCGTCCAGAACCCCCAGTCTTCCGCTGGTTCCCGCGCCGATATAAAACAACCGGCCGCCCTTTCGGAACGCATCTACAATGCCGTCGATTGCTCGGGCAATCCGGGGAATCTCCGCCGAGACCGCCGCAGCCACTTTGTCGTCTTCGCCATTGATCACAGAGAGCATTTCGGCGGTCGAGAGCTTGTCGATGTGACCGGAGACCGGGTTCGCCTGTTCCGTCAGCAGCGCGGCGAGATCCATGCAGTTATTGTAGGGGGATTGACCTTCACACCCCAGTTTGGCGCGCATCGGATCTTCGACGGACCCCCGGTTCGCGTCGGCTACCGCTCCAATCTGCGCGATTCGGCAGGCAATCCGGCGCATGCGGCAAGCTGGATTCGTGCCCGCCGAATCATCCTGGACCCCGAACTGAAACGAACTGCCGGAAAGCACCACCGGATTTTGCTCCACGAGTATTTTCATTTCGCCTGGGTACGGCTCGGGAATCCACGCAGGCTGGCGTGGGAGGCGTATCTCACCGCCGAATGGAAGTCCCGCGCACGCGGCGAGGCAGGCTGGTCGGCGGAATGGCGAAAGCGGCAGTTGTCTGCCTCGGACGTCGCGCAACGTTCGCGGCGCTGGCGCGAATATTGCTGTGAGAGCTTCTGCGACACGGCGGCGTGGGTGAATCGCGGCGCTGATTCGGAGGTCACGCTTTCGGCGACGCGGCTGGCGGCGCGACGCGCGTGGTTTCGTGAAAATTTCCGCAACTATTTGTTCGCCATCTAATCTCCTTATAATGGGACTGATGGCGATGACAAGCTTCCGCTCTAATCTTCGTTTGGCAGCCATTGGCGGTGTGGCCGCAATCGTCGGTCTTGTTGCGTGTTCGCCCGCGCCCCCTGTGAAAACGGCCGTCAAGCAGGACGCCGCGCGGAAACGCGCTCCCGAATTTGCTCTGAAAGATGCGAACGGCAAGGTGGTTCATCTGGCCGACTACCGGGGGAAGGTGGTATTGCTCGATTTCTGGGCGACATGGTGCGGTCCCTGCACGGTCGAAATACCATGGTTCACGGAGTTTCAGCGGAAGTATAAGGACCGCGGGTTTGAGGTTCTCGGCGTTTCAATGGATGAGGATGGCTGGAAAGCGATCACGCCCTTCGTTACGCAAAAGAAAGTGAATTACCGTATTGTCCTGGGCGATGACAAGACCGGCGATCAATACGGCGGACTGGAAGCGCTGCCGACCACATTTGTCATCGACCGCGACGGACGAATTGCCGCAGTTCATGTCGGCCTCGCCGGCAAGAAGGATTTCGAAGATGCCATTGAAACGTTGCTTCAGGCTCCGGCCCGGCCTTCTGGCGTTAATGCCTCTGGCGACCGTTCTAATCGCGCAGACTAGCCCGACTTTGACCGTGTCTCCGCTTCCCACGGTGAAGGCGCGCAAAGGCTCGGTAGCGGCTGTCACCGTTCGCGCTTCTTTGCCGCCCGGCTTTCATGCGAACAGCAATAAACCCACAGACGATTATCTGATTCCGTTGACCCTCAAGTGGACCGGCGGTCCGCTCGAAGCGGAAAGTGTCGAATATCCGAAGGGGACGATGGAGAAGTATCCGTTTTCTCCCAAGCCTCTCTCGGTGGTGACCGGCGAATTCAGCATCGCGACAAAGTTCAAGGTTCCGGCGAATGCGGCGTCAGGGGCGACAGCGCAGAACGGGACGCTTCGATATCAGGCTTGCAATGATCGGATGTGCTTCGCGCCGAAGAGCGTCCCGGTCAGCATTACGCTCGAAATTCAGTAGCCGCCGGAGTGCAGTAAGGTATACCGGACCCTTGCTGGGCTAACACTGCCTGACCGGCAGCAGCGTTCAAAACCCGCCGCACAATTTGAAACGGTTCGAACAGGTTCGTCCGATTTTTCAAGAATGACATTCTGCAGTCTGGTAGAACTGTTGCCTGAGGTAGGGGCGGTAAACATCGGGGTGGAACGATCCTTGACGCGGTTGCCGATCGCGCCGTATGTCTACCCGCGCAACCCGGTATTCCCCCAGCCGTCGGAGAAGGCTCAAAGAGCGCGGTAAACGATCGAAGCCTCACGTTGACAGGGACCAGCCCTCGAACGCGGACATGACGCAGCGGCTTGAACCTGGCCGCTGCCTTCTATTGGCTCAGAAGCTTTCAAAATCCGAAACCGCGGTGAACAGAAAATCAAATACCGGAACAGGACAGCCAGCTGATCTAAGCCAATCTTTACGCGCAATTGATGAATTTCTTATTGGTAAAATCTTAACGTAGAAGCGAATGTTGGAGTGGGAGGTGTTTGCCCGGAAATGGTAAATCCAACCGGCAATCCCGTTCAGGCCCCTGAAACTCCGGAAAAAGAACCCCCGAGCGGTGCCGCCATTCGGTCAACTCGGGATGCTCCCTCTGCCCGTCAATCGAGACCAGCTTCCTTCGTTTGTTTCCGGTTAACCTTCGTTTGTTTCCGGCTAAAGGGATACTGCCGAGCATAACCATGGCGCCCAGTGAAGCCATGACGGAGCGAAGGAAAGCGGAACTGGCGTTGCGGTCCGCCGAGGAGTTCCAGCGCCGTCTTCTCGCGTGCACCCAGGACTGCGTCAAGGTGCTTGACCTGGAGGGCCGTCTACTGTGGATGAACGAAGCCGGTATGCAGGCGCTCGCGATCTGCGACCTGGCCCCGTTCGTGAACTGTTCCTGGATTCAGTCTTGGGAGGGCGAGCACGCGAAAGTCGCGCAAGACGCCGTGGAAGCGGCCAGTAAAGGGGCTACCACTCGCTTCACCGGCTATTTCGCCACGACGACTACAAAGCAGCCGAAGTGGTGGGACGTCGTAGTCGGACCCATTTGCAACGCCGCAGGCCAGCCGGAAGGCCTGCTGGCTGTTTCACGCGACGCCACGGAACATAAGCTGAACGAAGAAGCTCTCCAGGAGGCGCACCTGCAGGTCGCGCGCAGCGAAGAGCGTTGGCGGTCGGTCTTTGAGAACTCCGCCATCGGTGTCGCGCTGACCGACCTCAACGGCCGCTTCCAGGCCACCAATCCGGTCTACCAGAAAATGGTGGGCTACAGCGAAGAGGAGCTCCGGGCGCTTACTTTTGTCGATATCACCCATCCGGACTACCGCGAAGCCAACCGGGCGCTCGCCGCCGAGCTGCTGGAAGGCCAGCGACAACAATTTCAAATCGAGAAACAGTATCGACGCAAAGATGGCGGCTTGATCTGGGTGCGTAACAACGTTTCTCTGGTTCCCGGCACCGAGAGCAGGCCTCGATTTATAATGGCGCTCTCTGAAGACATCACGGAGCGAATAAGGGCGGAAGAGGCGGTGCACAGAAGCGAGGAGCGCTTCCGGCTTATACTCGATTCCGCCGCGGAAGGAATCTTTGGCTGCGATCCCGAGGGTACGTGCCTTTTCTGTAATCCTGCGGCAGTGCGCCTGCTTGGATATGACGACCCCTCCGAATTGCTGGGGAAGAACATGCATGCGCTGGAACACCACTCTCGGGCAGACGGCACGCCGTATCCGATCGAGGAGTGCCCCATTTATTTGGGTTTTAAAACCGGCCAGGGCGTTCACCGGGACGACGAGGTTTATTGGAGAAAGGACGGAACCTGCTTTCCGGTGGAGTTCTGGTCCCATCTGGTACGCCGGGACAACAGCACTCTCAGCGCCGTTATAACCTTCGTCGATATCACGGAGCGGAAACAAGCGGAAGAGGCTTTGCGCAAGAGCGAGCGCCTGAAACGCAGCATCCTCGAAATCAACAACGCCATCATTACCAACCTCACCAAGGACGCACTGCTCCGTTCCATTTCCGCCGCTTTGCAGCCTTGCGTTCCCTTCGATCGATGCGCCGTTACGCTATACGCGCCGGAGACAGACACCATTCACTTCCTGGCCGTGGCGGGAGCTTTGCGATCCGACTACTTCCAGCCCGGTCTGGAGGTGGACCGTACCGAAACCAGCGCGGGCTGGGTGTTCGACCATCAACAGCCTCTCCGCCGCAATCTCGACGAAGAGCAGCAATTCGCCAACGAAAGACGACTTTTCGAGGAGGGCCTTCGGTCGCTCTGCGCGGTTCCTTTGGTTTTGCGGGGCAAGAGCATCGGTACCCTTAGCGTGGTGAGCCGGGAAAAGAACGCGTATTCCGAAGAGGATGCACAGTTTCTGCAGGAGGTAGCGATTCAAGTAGCACTGGCGATCGAGAACATGAAATTCTACGAAGAGATCGCGGCGTTGAAAGCGAGGCTGGAGAAGGAAAACATCTACCTTCGGGAGGAGATCCGTACCGAGCACAACTTCGAGGAGATCGTGGGCAATAGTCCGGCCTTGCTCGCAGTACTACGGGCTGTAGAGCAAGTCGCCCCCACAGACTCCACGGCACTCATTTACGGAGAAACAGGAACCGGAAAGGAACTCATCGCGCGCGCCATACATAACCGCAGCGCGCGCAAGGATCGCACGCTGGTGAGCGTAAACTGCAGCGCGATGTCGGCGGGTCTCGTGGAAAGCGAACTCTTCGGCCACGTCAAAGGAGCCTTCACCGGAGCGATAGAGCAGCGGATCGGGCGCTTCGAGCTGGCTCACGGCGGCACTGTGTTCCTCGACGAAATCGGGGAACTGCCCCTGGAGACGCAGGTGAAACTGCTGCGCGTTCTGCAGGAACACGAATTTGAGCCGGTGGGCAGCAGCCGTACTCAGCGCGTGGATGTGCGCGTGATTGCCGCCACCAATCGCAACCTGCGAGAGATGGTCGAGGCCGGCCGCTTCCGCTCCGACCTCTTTTACCGCTTGAACGTTTTCCCTCTCCAACTGCCTCCCTTGCGAGAACGCCGCGCCGACATTCCCCAGCTGGTGGCGCTCTGCGTGTCACGGTTCGCCAGGCGGTTCGGGAAGAAGGTCGAAGGCGTTTCGCAGGAGACTATGGCAAGGCTTATGAGCTATCCGTGGCCCGGTAACATCCGTGAGCTGCAGAACGTGATGGAGCGAGCGATCGTATTATCCACAGGTCCCACACTTCGGTTGGACAAGGATCTTGTGCCGGTGGTTGTCTCAGAGGGTAGTCCCGAGACGTATGAAATCCCGGCTCCGGGAGCGCGGCCTGCTCCTGCCTCGCCTTTCGGACTGCCCACGCTGGAAGAAGTAGAGCGAAGCCATATCCTGGCCGCTCTGCAGCAGGCAGTTGGAGTGGTTGATGGACCAAAGGGTGCGGCGAAAATCCTGGATCTCCATCCCAACACCCTTCGCCACCGGATGAATAAGCTCGGCATCAAGCGCTCTGCCCACCGCCGGTCGTGATTCCTTCCCCAACACCTCGTCTGTGCTTACCAAATGTGGTGGAAGCCGGGTTGTTTGCCGATCACTTCGCGCAGAAGTAAAAGTGGCCTGCTCATCTGCATTTGAAATTGTCGAAGGCAACGCGCAATCCCCCAACTCATTGATTTGGCAGCCCGATGATTCTTCCGGCACACCGACTGGTGTTGGAATAAGCCCCCTGTACAAGCTCCTTGCTTTCATAGAATCTTCAATCGACAATCCGATTTTGTAACTGGCACGCCGGCTGCTTATGTAGCCGCGGGAGTCCCGGACGGATTGCTGAGAATAACGGTAGTCGAGTCGTCAAGCGATGCGGTGAGACTCAGGCTGGAAGGTCGATTGACGGGCCCCTGGGTCGAGGAGCTTCGGAGAACCTGCGATCTGCAAGGCCTAAGCGACGGAATTCGGTTGACCCTTGATCTTTCGGACGTTTCGTTCGCCGATGCGGCAGGGATTGAGTTGCTCAAGGAACTGAGGATTGCCCACGTGATTACCCTTCTCAGCCCGTCGTCGTGGGTAGCCGAACAACTCAAAGCGTGAGGAGTAAAGTGCAACCAGGCTGGGAACAACAGCGCACGACAAAGATGCTCGATGCGCACACCATCCGGATGGATTTCAATGAGAGCCGGGCAGTGGGGACGATTCCTCTTCCTTCAGGCCCGGAGGGCTTGCAGAATCGCATCCCCACCATTGGCTGGCTTTCCGCCTCGATTGTTCATGACCTCCGGAATCCCCTGGGGACAGTCTTCGCGGGCGCTGAGATGTTAATGGAACTCGACCCTGCGCCGACCCAGGTCAAGCGCCTGGCGACCAATATCTACCGCGCCGCCGGCCGCATGCGCGAATTGCTGGCAGACTTCGCCGGCGCGAGCTCTGGAAATAGATCAACATCCGAGACCTGCAAAATCCGCGATGTCATCACCGCTGCATCGGAGGCGGCATTACCGGCAGCGGAAAAGCACTGTGTTGAGATCTTGAACAACGTTTCCTGTAGTATCGAAACAATTCTCGAGCGCTCGCGTATGGAGCGCGTATTCTTCAACCTGATTTCCAACGCTCTCGAAGCGATGCCGCACGGCGGGAAGATCCGCATTGGGGCGCGGAAGGCGGACAATTGCGTACTGATCGATGTACAGGACACCGGGCCCGGAATTCCGCTTGAAATTCGTGACCGCTTGTTCGAGCCATTCGTTACCGCGGGCAAGGACCACGGACTGGGACTGGGATTGGCTTTGTCGCGCCGGACTGTGCGCGACCATGGTGGCGATATGTGGCTCGAGCCTGCCAGCGGCGCTCGATTTCTGATAAGGCTTCCCCTGTAGCAGGATCAAGACGTTCTCAGTTCAGATGCGTTCCTGCATGGCGATGGCTGCGAAAATCGCGAGCACTGGGTCACGGAAAGCGCCGCATGAGTCGACGTGCTGCCGGGTGTGAGAACACCGGTCGATGGCGAGCGAGTTTGCAACGGTGCGTACGGAAGCTTCCAGCCGATTTTCGGGAAGCCATTGTACTCCGTGAAATGGAAGAGCTGTCATGCCAGGAGATCGCCACGGGCGTTGCCCGGGCAATCGTGATGTTCCGGCTGTTCCGCGGCTGACACGGCGCGGAGCCGGGCATCTCGACAGGAGCCACGCCCGTTTCAAACGCTACGGCTGCTATTTCACCCACGGAGCGGGAATTCTAAACACCGTGCCGGAGTATCCATGCATGAAACCCCTGTGGTCGCCGAGGTGCACAACACCACGCCATAAGCCTGGGAGACGAAGAGAAGGAGCACAAAGATGACTTTAGCTGAAACTGAAAGACTGACGGGCCTGCTGCGGGCCAGGCAGACGGAGTTATCCCGTTCACTGCGCCATCGAGACGAGATCGTCATCGAAAAGGCGTCTGACGCGCTTGATGAAGCGCAATTAAAGGAAGAACGCGATCTCGCCATTCGAAATCTTGACCGGGGCTCGAACGCGCTGCGGCTGATTCATCGCGCGCTTGCCCGGATTGCGAATGGCTCATACGGGGTGTGCCTGCACTGCGAAGAAGAGATCCTGCCAAAGCGCATGGCCGCCGTGCCCTGGGCCGCTTTCTGTATCCAGTGCCAGGAAAAGATCGATCGCCGCGAAATCGAGGTCGACGAAACTGTCGAATTGCCCGATCCCGCAGCCTGAAGGGCTCCGTCTTCGGCCAGCCCGCACTGCGATTTCATTGAGATTGCATTGATCCAAGGGACACTTTGAAACTTGAACTCGAAACGGCATCCCTACCGACCGGGCGTATCATGCACTAACCCAAGCCGCGATCAAAGATAGGGGCAAATCGTGACTTCTAACAAGAATCATTGCGCGATTCGCCAATTAATTCTTCAATTGAATGTCATAGTGGACCACCGCTGAACCCTGACTCCAGAACAGATATCGCACGCGATGGCCCCAGAAGAAGTCAGTCGAGGGCTCGGCCCACTCGATCAGACGGGCACGCAATATGGCGACCGGCAGCGCATCCAGTTCGGCCGGCCTCGTTGCTGTATCGCTCAATGAAGCTTCTGGCCCGTATTTATTGGACTTTCAGGACACAATAAGAGTTGATACACGAAAACAGGCAATTCTGGCTTTCTTTGCCGGAATCACGGCCGAAAAACTTTCCGCGCAGGGGCAAATTCACCGCCAGGGATCGGGTGAAACTATCCATGGACGAAATCATGGACGCATTGGGAGCACCGAAGTGACTGTGAATCAGGCTGCTCTCACGACGCAGATGATTTCACCCGCCATGCCGACCGTCGGCGAGAGCGAACCAATTCCTCCGGGCGGGTTTTGATATCCGTAGGTACCTGGAGCCGCGGAGCCATCGCGCCATGTGCTCGGGCAGGGAAGGGCCGTTGATCCAGGACAATCGCAACGCTGTTGCTGATGATGGTGCTATCGGAAGAGTGTCGGTCGGCGAGATGGTTCTCTGCGCGCTCCCATCTATCCCAGCCGTCCGAGAAAGACAATCCATCCGGCCAACGTCACGATTCCGGCGGCGTAGCTGAAAATCAGGCTGGAACTGGCCGTAAGTGGCGATGAATTGAATCCTTTTCCGAACACCAGACCAAAGAAACCGCAGGGGATCGCCACGATCAGGACGGCATATCGCGTCTCGACCGCAGAGAGTCCGATGAGCCACGCCAGGCCAAGGCAAAGCGCCGGTTGCATCAGGTTCTTAGCCATCATCGCGGCAATGACGCGCCCGTCGAGCCGGAATGGTTGCGCAGAAACGATCAGACCGGTCAGAAACAGTGCCGCTCCTGCGGTCGCGTTTCCCATGACGGTCAAGCTTCGGTTGACATAGTCCGGCAGGTGCAGTTTAATCAGAGCCGCCAGAACCCCCAGGAGGGGAGCCCAGACCACCGGGCGCTTCACTGCCTTCCATAGCGAGCCACGAACCGCGGCCGCCTGCGATTTCGCATGGCCCGTCGGCGTGCCATGCTCGAGAATGGCCAGTGTTATAGGTGAAATGGTGACCGCGCCAATCGCGATGCCCATGGCAGTCGCGGCTGCCGCGGTCGGCCCGTAAACGGCATCGAGCAGTGGAATACCAACCGCGGTGACGTTCGGAAACGAAAGAGTTAGCGCGAGAACGGCGTTGTCAGCCGTACCCGAGCCGAATATTCTCCGGTCAGCAAGCAGAGTGCCGAAAAACAGAATCAGATAGACCAGCCCGAGGACCGCAACCAGTCTGCTCTCACTTTGCAGCATTCGTGGATCGGTATGCGCGATCGCAAGAAACAGCGAACAGGGCAGCGCAAAGTTCATGACGAACCGGACGAGGCTGTGGACGTCGCGATTGTCCACGAATCCACGGCGACCGGCGAAGTACCCCAGCAGTAGTCCAAAGAAGACGGGGATCAGGGCGAACGCAAGGATGGAAATCACAGGTGTGAATGAATGCCAAGTTTATCCCACCAGGGCCAGGCTATTTAAAGACGGCGGCTCAAGATGAGGTTTCCCGCTGCGTCGCAAGCATGATGAAACGCTGACTCGGCGCGAGAGCCTCGAGCCCGGCGGCTCTCTGCAGTCACAAATCCGTGTGCCCGATTCCCGTGAGAAGTTGGCGAATGCTCACGAGACGCGGGCGGGCGTTAAGTCAATAATGCATGGGGTATGAATATCCAGGGCCGGGTTGTCCGCGCCGCTGATTTCCTGAATCGCGAATATTATCCCGATCAGCTGCATAGGCATGTTAATTATCGGCTGTCCGAGAGCCCAATTTTAGGACATAGCCCCGGATTTGGGTACCGATCAGGTACCGAGCAAATCACGGAGTCTCTGCTTCTCCATCGCCTCTTTCGGACTGACTCCTCGCGCCGCCGTTCAACCATTCTCGACGGACCGTGTGCTCAGCGTGTGCACCACACTCGGGTTTCGCACATCCACGGAGAGCTGCGCGGCGGGCCCCGGTGCGCAATCGACTTCCCGAAAGGCTTTCAGCACAAGCACGGCGGCTTCGTAAAGAGTGCCTGCACCCACCTCGACCGAATGTTTGACGCCACGGGACGCAAACCACGAACAAGTGGACGAAAGGGCTCTTCTCTCCAGGGATAGGCCACTGGCCGGGGCCGAGACCTTTCTCGGAGCGTCATTCGTTCGGAATGCGTCCCGCCAGGAAACAGCGTCACACTTCTAAGTCCCTCTATCCCCTCCTGCGTAACATCGAAATGCAGTTGAAATCCAGCCTTTGAAGAAGTGCGGTGTGTAAACCCGTGCGGCGATGCCTGGCGTATGGATTTTGACGAAAATATTTTCGCCGGTTTCTGTAAATTCTTCTTCCGGATTCCGCAGGTCTTAAATGAGTAGCAACGTGATGATTCGACCGCCAGCTACTGAAATCCTCCAAAGGAGTATCCAGCTTTGTTCAGAAACCTGTCGTTGTGCAGCTCCCTTCCGCTTGTGTGCCTTGTCGCCGTGACTGGTGTGACAGACCTGCGCGCGGACACTATCACGGTGGCCGGAGTAATCCAGCAGTCCACTGAGGATGGAACAGGTCCGGCGGTAAACAATCCAACCCTTAACCTTCTCCGGGACGGCGATCTTTTCACCATCCTTCTGAGTTTCGCGGGCGCCTTTGATGCGCCCGGCGTCTACTCTCTTACCGCTGCGGACCTGGTGTTCAGCACTCCCGCCCTGCCAAACCTGGAAGCGGACTTCGACTCCGCAACTTTGATCATTGCCAGGTCGGGCGCCTCCGATGTGATCAGCATTCTGGCCTGTCTCACCACTGGTTCCGGCTGCGACACAGGAAACGAGCTGGACCTGAACTTTATGGTGCCGGCCGCCGACTTCCACGGCCACAACGTCGCTACAGCACAAGTTCCGGGAGTGCTTCCGCTCGATCTGCTGGAAGATGACGGCGTCACCGATATTCACGGTTCCATCGACCAGTTCTCCTCCTCGACGTCCACGCCGGAGCCGACCTCGTTTCTGCTGGCTGGCTCAGCGCTGATTACCGTTGGACTGTTGGGTATGAAGCGCCGGAATCGGCCTCCCGCCGGCAACCCATCCCCCGTATAGTTCTCATTGCTTCAATTCGAAAGGAAAAAGAAAGAATGTCACATTACACATGGAAACGAATCGCGTGGTCATGCGTGTTAGCAGTAACTCCGTGCAGCCTCTTCGCTGTCGATGGCGTCGTCCTCATCGATCAGAGCCACGCCCTGGCCGGCAACATCACGCCGGGCGACACGCCCGGTTTTCCGGTGACCATCTCTCAACCAGGCAGCTATAAGCTGTCGGGGAACCTGACCGTAGCTGACGCTGATACCACGGCGATTCTGATCACCGGCGAATTTGTCACGCTCGACTTAAACGGCTTCAGCATCAGCGGCCCCGTCGTCTGCACCCAGTTCCCGACTACGTGCCCCGCGGCGGGCAAAGGGAGCGGGATACAAGCCAATATGGGCTTCCCCGGCCCGCGCGCCATTCGAATCCTGAACGGTACGGTGCATGGCATGGGTAATTTCGGCATTGTGATGAGCGGCGACAGCACTTTCGTAGAGGGCGTGTCGGCGGACGGCAATGCAGGCGGCGGAATAGAAGTGGCCGGCACGGTAGTCAGAAGCGGCGCCAGTGGAAACGGCGCGTTTGGAATCCTTGCGGTCACTGTGCTCAACTCAAACGCGACAGAGAATGTCGGCGATGGGATTATTCTGGACGCGAGCGGCGGCGTGGGTATGGACAACGTTGCTTCCTTCAATGGCGGCCGTGGAATTCTGGCGCAGAACGCCACGGTCACCGGCAACGCGATCGTCCGAAACAACGGCGCCGGCATTTCAGCTATTTGTCCCAGCAGCATCTCGAACAACATGATCGCCAGCAACCCGACAAGCATCACGTTCACTAACAGTGAGCCCTGCAGTCTCCTCAATAACGCCACCAGACCCTGAAGTGGAAGTCACAGTTTTCCTCCCGGCCGTCGCCTCATTCGGGTCATCGAGGCGGGGGCTTTTTTGTATTTTCCCTGGTCGCGGCCGTTAACCGTTTGTTTAAAGACGGCACCACATTTCCCCTGTACCGAAAAACTTTTCACGAACCTGTTCAAAGTTGCGCTCGTAACACGCATGTTTTGGGTGAGACCGCGAGAGGCGTCGGATAACCGATGTCCTCGCTATTGGAGATGAATTACCTATGAAAAGAACGATTACACTAACCGCGTTGGGCGCGTTCGCCTTGCTCGGAACAGCCCTGCTCAGCCAGGCGGAAGAGGTCAAACAGGCGCCGGCCTTGAAGGGTGACACTGCCGCATGCAATGTTGCTCCGGGGCAAACTGCAATGAACAAAGCGCCCGGCTTATCCCCGGATCGCAACCCGATCGTCTGCGAAAGTGGGCATCCACCACACTTTGCGAACGAAATAGCGCCAGGAGACCCTGGCAGCACGAGTGGTAGCGGCGGAAGCGGCGGTTCTCCAGGGAAGGCTCTGTTGCGCTTTCTGAACGGAATCTTCACGGGAGATGCGCCCGCCGGCTGGCTCGCAAAATTCCTGATTCAATTCGCGTAACGGCGCGATGCCGGCGGCGGCGCCATTTCATCGTGCCCGAAGCGTCGGGTTACCGGAATGTGGCTCCTTCGGGTGGATGGTCGGCGACTTGTACAAGGGGCCCAACAAACGGCGTTCCGGAAAAGGGTGGTCCCCGCTCTTCGCGAGTTGTCGCCACTCGTACAGTGACGGGAGACCGTAGACTTGACCTCCACTCGCGGATGGCACCACGTGGAACCAGGATCAGCGCGATGGCAGCTTGAACACCCACAGCATCGTGCCGCCCGCGGGGTTATCGATCTCACGCGTCAAACTTGACGAGGCGGAGCTGAGCGGGCCGCCGCCGCCCGCTACCATGCAGGCCATCCCGGAGAGTGTTCGACGGGGAGTTGAGACGCAGGACCGGCTTCTGATTTCCGCCCCCGCATGCAAATCTCAAAATGATTCTGAACAGATTGAACAGGGAATCAGCGAAAGGAGGAATGGAGAGGAAAACTAAACAGCTGATTTTATGCCAGATAACTGGTGCGCCCGGACTGATTCGAACACCCGACCTTCTGGTTCGTAGCCACTTCGGGGCGCGAAGCTTCGTCAGCGGAGGCGAATCTGGCGGGTTTTGGGACGAACCTGAACCCGCCGCTTAGCGCCTGTTTTCTCCAAAAGTTCGTACAGCATCACCACTCTGCGCCTGCGTATTCGTCCGATGTTAGTTTCAGTTTGTCCAGAAATTCCTGTTCTTGAGATGCGCTCGGCCCGGCGGGAGAGATCGGTTCCGCCGGACCGAACGCCTGTCGGGTTGCGAACCCCGAACCCAAGCGCCTCTGTTTGTTTTCAGCGACTTCTCAGGTTCGTTTCGTCAAATTTCTACCGATCTTGGGTTCGTTTCGCCAATTACCGCGCGGCCCAAGCCACCCCTCGCCGATAGAATCGGGGTGGCGCAATAGGGCTACACACTTCGCCGCCGACTATGAGGCGCTCTGCGCGTAAGGGTTCAATTGTCAAAGATCCTTGGCCCAGCTCGCAACCCCTTTCGGCGCCGCGAACCGGTTCCGCCCGAAGTATACAGCCGCGAAAGTCAGACGAGTACACGCGCGGCCGGTAATTCCTTTGGTTTCAACAGAAGATTTTCTTCGTAAGCTGTGACCGCCGGAGACAGGATCCGGTGCGTTACCCTGATCCGGTGAAGCGGCTCTGCCCACTCGACAGCGAAGAACGGCCTGAGCCACTGTTGGCGCTGGTTTTTTTTCGAGCTCGTTGTAGAAGCTCTAGCTTTTGCTGTAGATCCTGCGCCAACCAAAGCGACCCATCAAAACTGTCGCAACCGACGCGAGCATGACGAAGGTGCTCAGTTCTGGTGTTGGCGCATCAGCCAAGAATGTATTCGCATTCCCACCGGGCTCAAGCGCCAAGAGAAAGTTTGTGTGGGATTTGGGTGAATCTGCAGGTATGGTATCTAGCCCTACAATGTCATAAACCGAGGTGAACTGCTGCGGATCTCCAATAAGGAAATTTTCCTCTAAGCCACAAACGGTCGGCTCGCTGAAGCAAACAAAAGCATTCGAATACACGCCTAGTTCGGAACCAACTCCGCCAGTTGTACCTTCTGGCTGGATCGGGGAAAAATCATGGAGAGCAGTATGGGGCGGACCATTGAAACCGAAAGCAAACATTGGAGCGATCGAGGTGAGATCAGCGGAAATTTCACCGTCTGGCAGCAACGCCAGCGTCAGAACGCCAACAACAGTACCCGCCGGATACTGCGAATCGGAGCCGGTTGGCGAAAGAAAATCGACCATCAGGCTGTCGGGAAAGCCATTTAATGGACAGGCGAAGGCAACTAATATCAGAGAGATAAGCCGAAGCTTATAGTCCATTCCGACATGAGGGTACCACAAACGAATGGAGGGGTGGCTTTTGCCGCTGGTCACATCCCCATGGAAACTGCCGTAGGGGACGGCATGCGACAGCCCGATCGACAAGATCAGGCGCAAGTCATCGAACCCTCCTCTCCCCCGGGGTCCTACAGCCCTACCCGGGCGCTGGCATTGTCTCGAAAGAGGCTGGCCTCACGAATGTACCTCCGGAGCATGTCGGAGGTCTTATGGCGGGTCTGACGCATGATGGAGATCTCCCGCACGTCGTTCATGGCGGCCTGAGTCACGAGGCCGGCGCGCAGCGAGTGGCCCGCGTACTTTGCCGGATCCAGTCCGGCCGCCGCGGCATAACGTTTCACCACAATCGCGACAGCCTCCGGACTCATGCGGGCGAGAATTCGGGTGTGTAGGTCGACCTGGCGGAAGATTGGGCCCGTTGTGATTGCCGCGGCCGCAAGCCATTCCTGCAGGGCGCGAACCGGGCAGAGCTTCGATCCGAACGAGATGCCGATAACTTGCCCGGCGCCCTCCTGATCGGTCTTACTGCGCCGGATGGTTACCTTCAGGCCGTCCTCGCGGAACTCGATATCCTCGACGTTCAGGCCGACCAGTTCCGAGCGACGAAATGCGCCAGCGAATCCGATGAGCAGTAATGCCCGGTCGCGTACGCCGAGGAGCGTGGCGGGCAAATGCGCAAGCATAGCGGCCACGTCTGCGGTCAGCACGGGCGACTTGCCCTGTTGCGCCACACCGAGAGTCCGGCGGACTCCGGCGAACGTGAGTTTCACTTCGGCGCTTGCGGTCGGTGAAATGTCGCCGTGCACTTGATGGAAGGCCGCGATCGCGGACACGCGCCGCTGGATGCTCCCTGCTTTCAGTTTGCCGCTGTCGGCGCAATCCGAGATGTAGGCCGCAACCGTGGCAGGAGCTGCAGGGAGACTGTCGAGCCAATGGAGGCGGCAGGATCGCTGGAAGTCAGCCCAGTCTGAGCGGTAGCCGCGGAGTGTCGATTCCACCCGCGAGGCGGTGGCGTACCTGCGGACGGAATCGAGGAGGCCCGCGAGAGCGGAAGACGGCTGGTATGGGATGAGGGCGGCGGTGGCCATGATGTCGACTCAGCGGTTCGGCTTCCGGCAGCGCAACCTTTCGCAACGCGGATTTAGCCGGGATGTTGCGCTCATTCGATACCCGCTTCCGTCATGAGCCTCTTTCTCAGATCCTCCGTGTAGTTGGTAAACGCTAGATCATGTCCCGGGATCTCTTCATCTTCGATTTCCAGGGGGACCCCGGCGTACTCCGCCTTCTTGACAAACCACGACGGGAGTTTGGCCGCCGGCAAGAGAATCAGTTCTCTGCCGTAGTTTTCGTTTCCAACGGATTGCAAAGCCAAGATGGCGCGGGCTATTGCTACTGAGCGGACGAACGCTGCGGCCTCCTGCTTCAGACGTTGTTCTACTTTAGCCAGCGCTACCACCTTGGGGTCGGGCGGTGGTTCGCTGACCTTCCTTACAGGCTTCGGAACACGAATCCCCGCGCGCTTCAGAATGGCCAATGCGGCCCGCGCTTCGCTGCGGGGGTAGGTTCTTAGCGATTTGCCAGCAGCTGCAGCCATCGCGAGATCAGCGATGTACTTCTGTTTTGCAGGAGAGGCGACGGTCTTCATGGAAATCAATCTCCTTTCAAGAGAGCTTGCTATGGGTAGGTGGCCGCTTCGGACGGCCAGGAATTATCCAACAAGTGGAAACGCCATCTGGCGCCCACTGGAAAACGGCCGCAAAGCCTGCTGGTAGGCCTCGAATGCGGATCGCGCCGCGGCCTTAAAATCCGTGTCGTTCAACCGCTGATTGCAGGCCGAGCACACCAGCCACGTCTGAGTGATCCTGTTCTGGTTCCTGCCATACCAGTGGTCGTATTCCGCTCCTTCCAGCCTGCCTGTGGCATCACAGACGGGTGTTTCCTGACAACAGGGGCACAGACCGTTCCTGCGTGCCCACGTTGCCCGGATGTGAACCTCCTGCGAACGTTTCGACAGCGGCTTGCGCTGTTGCGGAAGGCTAGCCCTGATTTCCCGCACCTCGGCTGTCAGCGTCCGCTGGCCAGCATGGATCGAATCCACGCGGTCGCGGACCACTTCGAGCATTCGGATGAGCGGCCATTGTTCCGGACCGGCGGGCACCACGGCGAGCGTGGTCACGAGCTCCGGGCCTGGCTGGCTTTCGTCCGAATCGAGGGCGAGAGAGGACTGCATGGGACGGTCTGGAGGTTTGCTGAGTCTTGTTATTGCGCTGCTTCGGTTGCGGCCTCAGCCGCCTTCTCGGCCAAGAGTTTTTCGAGCTCGATCTCGGCGGCCACGGCGAGGATATTCGGAACCTTCCGGGCTTGGGAATCGCGATTGATTTCATTCCAGCGGGCGATGATTTTACTCATCAGCCAAAACGATGGCTTTCCGGCGTCTCGGGCAAATAACTCGATCTCGGTGCGGAAATTGCTCGCAAACCGCTCCATGATCTCGTCCTCGCTCTCGGGTTTCCGAGACGAATGCGATTTCGGCGGCCACCGCCGGTCCAATTTATTGATGAAGTCCTCGATATATGGCACCATCTCGTCGCGAGGAACGACGACGCAAACGTTATCGCTGAGTTGGCGCTCAATGGCACTGTAGAGGTAAATCTCGCGGTCAATTGGCGAGCGCGGAGCGCCGTGATAGCCGCTGCGGTTCATGTGCTCATTCAAAATCTCGATCATGAGCCGCTTCTCTTCGATATTGGCGTGCTCCCGGAAGTGCTCGAACTCGCTTTCCAGGCGATCGCTGACGCAGGCGTGGATCTTCCTGACGAATTCGGTCGGCTTCGGTTCGGCCGCGGGCTTGATTTCCGTGGCTGGTTTCGTCGCCAACTGGTTTCGGGCGATGCTGGTACGTTTTGCTGACATGGTTGTTCTACTTCTCCTTTCAAGAGAACTTGTGGGCGTGGTGGCCCTGGGGCTACGCCGCTTTTCGCAACGAACGCGAAGCGGAATCGGGCCAGCACATCACCGGCTGGCTTTCATACACGAACCGCCGGGTGCGTCGGCCTCGACCCTTCGTCACACAAACGCGCTGCACGAAGACCTCTGAGTAGAGGCCCGACGAAACGCGCTTTCTGAGAAGGCGCATGGCTGAGGCGATCGAGCCGGCGTAGTCATAAGTCCAGCAGGCGCGGCAATTGAGGCGCGGAAATCGGTGTCTAGAAGCGACCCGAAACGAGGGTATCGACGCTCCGCCTTTCATTGAATCGCTCCCGTCAGCGGCGTCTCGATCGCACGCATCATGTCGAGGACGGCCTCGCGTGTTTCTCGACTCGGGACACGAACGCGCGCCACCTGCGCCACTTGGTGCCATTCGGCTTCCCTCATGAGTTGGATGAGCCCGGCGTCAAGCTTTGCCCGAAGAAGAAGGATCAGGAGCGCCGTTGCTTTGCGCAGGCGAGCGGCATGTGTGGCGCTTTTCGGTTCCCCGGGTGACGTTGGATCGACCTTCGCTGCAAACTTGCCCCGCGCGTCGCGTTTCAGTTGCGCTGTGTAATCCCGCAACGGACGCCGCGCTTCGCGTTGCGGCCTTGTGCGAACGTAAAGCCCGTTTCCGATTGCTGCGATTGACATCAAGAGGTCTCCCTTTATTTCATTACCGTATTTAACGTATCGTGAATACTTCAAATATTATTAATACACTCAATACTAAACGTTGTCAATACCAAAAATACGGGCTACTCTTTTGGTATGGCAGGTGGCGACAAGATGATTAATATCGGGATTTCACCCGAGTTGATTGAACTCATCGATAACTTCCGATTCGAGAACCGCTTCGATTCGCGCGTGGAGGCGATGCGATGGCTACTCCAGGCGGCGCTCGATAAGAAGTTAAAACCAAGTAAATCAGCAGTTTCTAGGGTCTGAGCGTGCCCGTGTGCGGGAAGGATCCGGATAGACTTTTGGACTTCTGGCCGTCTGGCCGTCCAGCCGTCAAAACAATTGTGATAATACTTGTAGCCCGTGAAGAACGAATCCCGA
>Ga0206845_1045_pt2 | contig 40465 bp, 40 predicted proteins | sample Alteio_BWOrgCont_19_FD_152887 | JGI IMG/M metagenome (GOLD analysis project Ga0206845, IMG submission 152887) | Enriched cells from forest soil in Barre Woods Harvard Forest LTER site, Petersham, Massachusetts, United States -... | ecosystem: Environmental > Terrestrial > Soil > Temperate forest >...
GATCGCACCGAGGCGCTGCCGCCCGAGCAAGTCGCGAAGATGCACGGTGCAATCCGGGGCTTGCGCAAAGCGCGGTTGGAATTTCGGGAAGGCGACCGGGTTCGCCTGCGTCCCCGTAAGAAGGCCGACATTTTCGATATCGCTCTGGAGGGTAAGGTCGCCATCGTCGAATCGGTAGAGCGCGACTTCGAGGACCGCGTACATCTCGCCGTTACCGTGGAAGACGATCCTGGGCGGGACTTCGGAATTGCGCGCCAGATCGGTCACCGGTTCTTTTTCTCGCCTGAAGAGGTGGAGTTGCTGTGAGGATTTTGGTCGCCGGCATCGGGAATATCTTTATGGGCGACGATGCGTTCGGATGTGAAGTGGCGAAGAAGCTTTCGGCGCGCGGGTTGTCGGCGGATGTTCGATTGGTCGACTACGGGATTCGCGGGCTGGACCTGACTTATGCGCTGCTGGATAATCCCGATCTGACGATCCTGATCGATGCGATACATCGTGGCGGCGCGCCGGGTACGCTTTATACAATTGAACCCGAGGTGGAATCCGGAGGGGATGAAAGGGTGGACACCCACAGCATGGACCCGGTGCGTGTTCTTCAGGCGGCTCGCGCAATGGGCGGTGCGGCCGGGCGCATTCTGCTCGTGGGTTGCGAGCCGGGAGACCTCGGCGGCGAGGAAGGCCGTATGGGGCTCACGCCACCCGTAGCCGCGGCTTTGGACGAGGCGGCCGGCATGGTCGAGGAACTGATTCAGAAGGAATTGACTGGGAAAGAAGTGGAGACATACACATGAGGGCATTAGGAAAAATCGCGCTCGCGCTGGCTGTTATCGCGGTTGTCGTGTCGCTCCCGGACGTGAAGAGATACATCCGCATCAGCACGATGTAAAGCACGGTGCACGAGCTTTCCATCGCGTTGAGTCTTGTCGAAGAGGCGGAGGAAGAAGCCGCGCGTCAAGGCGGCGGACGGGTTTATTCGGTTCACCTGAAGCTGGGCCCGTTATCGGGGGTTGTCAAAGATGCGTTGCTTTTCTCTTACGATCTGGCATGCGCCGGAACTTGTCTTGAAGGATCGAGCCTCTTGATCGAAGAGGTTCCGGTTCGGATTGCATGCGTGAAATGCGGCGAAGAACGGGGCGCGGTTTCGATGCAGTGTTTGCAATGCGTGATGTGCGGGTCAGGGGGGGCGGTGGTGAGCGGAAACGAGCTTGAAATGGTGGCGCTGGAGATGCAGGCTTGACCCCGACGGACGCCACCTCTACGAATAAGCAGCCCCGTCTGATCGAGGTTCGCCAAAAGGTTCTTAACAAGAACGACATGGCCGCGCGCGCCCTGCGCGAACGCTTTCAGCAGGCAGGGGTTTGCGTTATCAGCCTCGTTTCGAGTCCGGGGTCGGGTAAGACTGCCTTTCTCGAACGCGTTCTGACCGCCCTGCGCCCGGATCATCGCGTGGCCGCTCTGGTTGGCGATCTTGCTACGGATAACGATGCGGTCCGGTTAGCGCGCAGTCAGGTGCCGGTGAAGCAGATCTGCACGGGGACGATTTGCCATCTGGACGCCAGCATGGTGGAACGGGCGATCGAGGAGTGGGATCTCGCGGACCTCGATTTTCTTTTTATCGAAAACGTCGGCAATCTCGTTTGTCCGTCAAGCTACGATCTCGGCGAAAACGCCCGCGCCGTCCTTCTTTCCGTTACCGAAGGCGAGGACAAGCCGTTGAAGTATCCGACGATTTTTCAGGGCGCGGACGCGGCAATTATCACAAAGATGGACCTCGCGGCGGCTGTGGAGTTTTCGTCCGGTACGGCTCACCGGAATATCGAGCGCGTGCGACCCGGTATTGAGATCTTTGAAATCTCGACGAAGACAGGATCGGGCGTGGAAGATGTTCTGCGATGGTTTGTTTCAAGGCGTTAGGGCTGCCATCTATTAAAGGCTATGCCGGAAGACTCGCGCCTTACTCGTCTGACCTCCATTTGCAGCTCACTTCCTGAGGCTGAACGTCGGAACCAGGGAGATCATGCAAGCTTTCTGGTGCGGAAAAAAGTCTTCGCGTATTATCTGCACAATCACCACGGCGACGGCATCGTCTCCATTTGCGCAAAGACCCTTCCCGGCGACAACGTGACCCTGATTGCGGCGAATCCCGCGAAATTCTATTCGCCCGCTTACATCGGACCGAGAGGCTGGATCGGGCTGCGCCTCGACCAGGGCGAAATCGATTGGGACGAAGTAAAGGAGCTGATCACCGGAAGCTACCTGCAAACGGCTCCCAGGCGTCTTGCCGCGCTGGTCAGGATTGAAGACTAACGATCATTCGGCCAGGGCTTTGTGGACGAACTGAACGGCCATCGAGCCTTCACCTACGGCCGATGCCACCCGCTTTACGCTGCCGGACCGGATGTCGCCGACCGCGAAGACTCCGGGCACGCTGGTTTCGAGCATGTATGGCGGACGACGCTGCAAAGGCCAGTCCGGCCCAAGATCGGTGCCCGTCTTGACGAAGTTTTTGGCGTCCATGGCAACGCACCCGCTAAGCCACGCGGTATTCGGCTCCGCCCCGGTCATCAGAAACATATGCCGGATGTCGTGCGTGTCGCTTACGCCGGTCGTCTTGTCTCGCCAGCGGATTCGTTCCAGATGTCCGTTGCCCTCGATCGCTTCGACTTCTGTCCTCGGTCTTACGGTGATCTCCTTACTGCCTTCGATTCTCGAAATCAGGTACCGCGACATGGTCTCGGCGAGTCCCGGACCGCGAACCAGCACGTTAACATGCCTGGCGTGATTCGAAAGGAAGACCGCAGCCTGACCCGCAGAGTTCCCTCCACCCACGATGGCAATCTCTTCGTCGCTGCAGACCTGAGCTTCGAGACGCGTTGCGCCGTAATAGACGCCGACGCCGTTAAACTGATCGAGGTTGGGCAGCGGAAGTTGCCGGTATTGCGCGCCCGCGGCAATAATGATGCTGCGCCCATGGACTGAACCTCCGTCGGCAAGCGCGATCGTGTAGGGCGAACGGCCACACTGTAACTGGGATGCCGATCGCGCGACCGCGATATGCGCCCCGAATTTCTCCGCCTGGATGAACGCACGGCGGGTGAGACCCTCTCCGGAAATGCCGGTCGGAAAACCGAGATAATTCTCGATCTTCGAACTCGTGCCCGCCTGTCCACCCGGCGCACCACTCTCGACCACCAGCACATTCAGACCTTCCGAGGCGCCGTAGACCGCCGCAGCGAGGCCGCTCGGACCGGCGCCGACCACGATGAGGTCATATACCGCCGACTCTTCGATGCCGGCATTCAGCCCGAAACATTCCGCGGCTTCGGCGTTGCTGGGGTTCCGGAGAATCAGCTTGCCGCTGCAGATCAACACCGGGATGTCGGTAACTGTGAAATGGAATTGATCGAGAAGAGTCTGAACGTCCGGGTCCCGCTCCACATCGATGTAGTTGTGCGGATGACCGTTGCGGGTGAGGAACTCTCTCAGCCGCAGGGTGTCGCCCGAATGGCTCGATCCGACCAGCACCGCGTCCCCCACGGAATGGGAAATCAGATAGAGGCGGCGCCGCAGGAATGCCGTCAGGAACATCTCGCCCAGGCCGGCATCGGTCTGCATCATGCGCTGCAGATCGGCTCGCTCGATTTCGAGAACGGAACTCGCCTCGTGCGCCCGGCACGTCACCAGACTGCGCCGTCCGGAAAGCTGATTCACTTCTCCGGTGAAGGCGCCGCGTTCGAGAACTCTGAGAGAGCCTTCGCCGCTGGTTGAGATGCTGACGATCTCGATGCTGCCTTCGAGCACGACAAAAACGCCGTGGGTGGCGTCGCCTTGTTCGTACAGTACTTCGCCCGCACTCGCGTTTCGTGCCCGCCCGAATGGCGTGAGGCGCGCAATCTGCGCGTCATCCAGCCGGGGGAACATCGCATCGAGTTCTTCGGTAGATTCCGCCATGGTTTTCGGGTCGGCTGTCCGGGAATCCCTTCACCTTAGCATCGTTCGGCGAACGGGCCGATTGGAAGGGCGGCGGGCGGACCTCGGGAAAAGACGCTGCAGCTTGCATCCGCACGTTCCATTCGCGATCTAATGGCAGAAGGGGGCCAATGAACGATCCGACGGAGATTCTGCTCGCGCACGGTTATCTGGTCCTGTTTATCGCGGTCGCGGCCGAGACGATCGGCGTTCCGATACCGTCAGGACCCGTGCTCATCGCGGCCGGCGCCCTCGCGGGTTTACATCGGATGAGTTTGCCGGCAGCTCTGTTGGCGGCAGTCGCGGGGTGCCTGTTCAGCGATTCCGTCTGGTATTTCCTGGGAAGGCGGCGCGGTGGCAGGATACTGGGTTTTTTCTGCCGGGTCTCCCTGGAGCCCGACACGTGCGTCTCCAACATGCAGTCTTTCTACTCTCGCTACGGCCCCAAATCACTTCTGTTCGCCAAGTTTGTCCCGGGGCTGGGTGCGCTGGGACCGCCGATGGCCGGCGCCGTACATTTGGCGGAATGGAAGTTCTTTTCGCTGGATGCCGGGGGAGCGCTGGCGTGGTCCGGGACCTATTTCGCGCTCGGCTGGATTTTCCGGACGCAACTGAAGGAACTCGGTCTTCGTCTGGCTGGGTTTGGCGCATTCGTTGCGACCGTCGTTGTGTTGGCGCTGACGTTTTACATCACTTACAAATACGTCCAGAGGCGGCGAATCTACCGGTCGCTCAGGATCGCCCGGATTACGCCTGCGGACCTCAGAAAACGCATGGATGCCGGCGAAAAGCTCACGATCGTGGATCTGCGAAATCCAATCGAATGGCGGGAGGGGTGGATACCGGGGTCTCTGAAACTTGTGAGCGACCAACTGGATTCGACGATTCCAACGCTTGAACCCGGTGACGTCGTTCTCTATTGCTCCTGTCCGAACGAGGCGGGAAGTGCGCGGGCGGCGTTGCGACTGAAGAGGAGGGGAGTTCGTTCGGTGCGTCCGCTGGACGGCGGCTTCACCCGGTGGCTGGAGCTTGGATTTCCGGTAGAAGTTCCTCTTGTCGAGGTGGCTGTCGCAGGCGGAGACGGTCCAGAACCAGCCCCCTCCTGCCGCCCGACGCCGAAAATCCCTACCGCTTGACGGGTTTGCCGAAGACCTCGATCTTGCCTACGTCGACCCAGCCGCCGGGACCGTGGCCGCTTCCCGGCATCAGGTCCGTATAGCCGACTTCGTCAACTTTGCTCAGGTCCGGATCTTTGATCCAGTTTCCGGTTACCACGACCTTCTCGATATTCAGCTTCTTCCAGCGCACATCGGCGAGCGAAAATTCGTTCGTGTGCCAGTCCGTGATGGATCCGTCGGCATGATCGCCGACGAGCCAGGTTCCATCTGCAAGCTTGACGATCGGATGGACTTGTTGGAAGCCGGAGGTCTTCGTTACCCAGCGAATCATCGCCATCCCGGTCAGATCGACATAGTTGTTTTTGTCTCTGAGCGCAATCGCGCAGGGCTGTGCGCACAGCCCATCCCATAGATGCGTCGGGTTGGTGGGGGTGTCCGGGGTGCCCAGTAACTGAACCTCCTTAGCCGATGCGCCGTAGAGCTTTAACTCCAGATTCGGATTCTCGGTTGCCTGGCTGGGATCGACCGGGTGCTCGCCCTTCGCCGTCGACGGCTTCCATGCCTCGCTGAAAAACAACGGCCGGTTCGGCAGAACGCCAGGAACTTTCGAGCCGCTGGGGGCGGCTGCCTCGGCTGCTGCCGCGGGCTCCTGCGCCGAGGCGCAGGGAATCATGCAGAAAGGAAGAAGGACGGCGAGGAACTTGGAATTCAGGTGCATCAAAGCAATCTCCTGTTCATTATCGTTTATTGATTGTATCTCTATGGCCGCCGGTCGCAATATCAGTGGCCACAAGTGCGATAGAATCGTGTTACGCACCCGTAGCTCAGCTGGATAGAGCGTTTGCCTCCGAAGCAAAAGGTCGCCTGTTCGAATCAGGCCGGGTGCACCAGAATCCAAAGCACTTACTAACTTTCGCCAAAAAAGCTGCCCCACATTTTCCCCACAAAAAACTGATCGTGGCCTTATCGGGATATCGGATTCTCCTCCGTATTTCCGCGATGTCAGGTTCACTTTGTTCAGAATTCTTGTGCAGAAGATCTGCCGCGCCCAGCCGAATCAACGTTCATCCGGCGAACCCGCCTTTTCCGGTTCCGAAGACGAACCCAAGCGCCTCTGTTTATTTTCAGTAGTTTTCTGGGTTCGTTTCGATCATTTTTCTGCCGGCTCGGGTTCGTTTGGTGAATTTTGATCGACCTCAGCCACCCCTCGCTGATGCAAACCGGGGTGGCGCAGGACTATACTTTGCCGCCGACTTTGAGCGATCCGCGCGTAGGTTTAAATTGTCAAAGATCTCCGGCCCGGATTCGCAACCCCTTTCGGCGCCGCGGACCGTTCCGTATGCAGTGTACAGGCACTCATTGGCGATGCGTGCACCGGCAGCAGCTAAGTCTTTTGATCTCAACCGCAGATTTTCTTAAAAAATTGTGACCGGGGGAAGTGCTTATGAGGTTTCGCATCGAATTGAGCTTGGCGTCCTCTCCTTTCGCTGCGATACTTTCTGGCGTTGACTGGCCCGTCTGTGGCGGCCATAAGGGTGACTCTGAAAAATTCTCGCTCCTACGGCCGATAAACGCGAAGAAATCATTCAGACGTTGATTCCGCATTCGGAATCGCGCGCGCCGCAATGTAGCGGTTCTATGTATGGCCGGATCGTGAGGCGCACTGCAGGCATTCTTTGCAACGAGTGCCTCGAAATCCTTCAGATGGTGCAACCCGACGGTCTCCGCCGAGCGCTTGACGAAATGGAGCTTCAGCTCTCTATTGCCATTACGCTATGCCGATATTGCGGTGCCGTCAATCTGTTCCCTGGCTTCTCTCGTGTTGAAGTCTTCGTCTGCCAGACGTGCGGGAAGGGGAACGGCTAACCCGATTTCCGCGCCGAGCGCTTCTCTGCCTTCTCACTGGTCGGCGGCTTTCGCTTCAACTGCTCTGCGAGTTCGACGTATGGCCGATCATTGCGCTGCTGCGATCGCTGGTAAGCCGCACGGTGTTCGAGCGCATCGATGATCAACGGCAGTTGTGCGTCGGGGACCTCCACCGCTTCACTCTAACGTCGATTTGAAGCTACGATACCCTTCCGGGAGTTCGGGGCGTTCGCCGTCCGGAGACCAGTTAATAAGGGGCAGGGCATTCCCGGTGCACCACCGTGGCAGTAATTCGGGTCCTCCTTGGGTCCACCCCACGGTTTCTCGGGATGATCCTCGCAAAACCAGCGGGCACCGCCGCAGACGAGACACTCCATGCCGTCATCGTATCCCGTTCCGCTGAGATCGCGCGTTCGCCCAAGCCATCGCTTGGCGAAGCGTGCGGCGGTGAATAGCCCCGTCGACCTCGACCTCAAAAATGGTCTCCTCGGCCGGTTTCGGGAGCCCGCGGGCCGGGAAACAGACGGCATCGGCGTTGAAATGGAAGATCGAATAATAACCCAAATCAGGGCTCAGAACTCACGGCTTGGGCGCTTCGGCCCGTGCGAATTCGCGTAACGGCCGCAAGGGCAAGTCGTAAACGAACTGGCGGAACTCACGCAAAAGAATGTCTCTCCGACCCGTCGCGGATGCCTCGAGTCTCGACGCCGGGGGCTGCAGCACAATCGAGACTGGGACGGTGGGAATCCGAAGAGAATCCGTCGCCGGGGCGCGAAAGAGACCGGTTGGCTTTCGCGAATCCGCCTCCGCAGCGCAACGGTCGAAGTCACACTCCGACCGCCCTATCAGGAAAAAGGAGCCTCCGGCGGAGGCATCAATGGAATTACCCTGCAGCACCGCGACACTGAAATATGCGGTCGAGTCGAGAGCCTGTACCTCTTCAGTCCCTTGCCAAACCGCGGCAAGACCATGCGCGAGATAGCAGTCCAGGCCGTCATGCGCGCCGCTGTTTAACAGCAGGGAAATCTGAGCAATCCCGTCGTTTTTCGAATCGAGAAAAATGGCCGCCTGTTCGACGGCGCCATGACCGACCGGATTGTTTATATGCGTTTGCAGGCTATAGTCGCCGATGTTCGCCGGAATCAGGGTCAGCGAACCAGGATCCGGCGCGATAGGCGCGACGATCGCGGGATCATAGGCGAAATGGGCGACACCAGTGGCGAGCACGAGCGCCGCCATTGCCATCAGTTTTGCGGTGCTTTGTGACGTTTCCATTCCAGCGGAATCCTGCAGATGAAGAGCGCCGCCGCAAAGAAGATCAGCGTGCCGAGCACATAGTCCGTTGCCGCCATGTGTTGCGCGAGAAAGGGAACGTTGAGGGCGACCTTGTAGAAGAGCACGAGACCGCACAGGCGCGCGAGATTCAGCACGTAAGCCAAAAGCACAGCCGCAGCGGTGTAGCCAATCCTCAACCAGACAGGGAAATCGTATAGATATCCGAGGATCAAAGTCAGATAACCCATGGTCACCGCGCCGTGCAGACCATTGCAGCCGGGTGCAATGAACATGCCCAACGAGGGCGCGAACATGAGGCGTAGTTCGCTGCCCTCGAGGGGCGTATTGAGCCACGAAGCAAAGACGTTCGCCGTATGAGCTCCAACGTATTGCAGGGGTAAATCGACCGCGTGACTAAACGCATGCGGCACTGGCTGAACGCAGAGGAGAAGCACAAGAGGAAAAAACGCGCTGCGCCATGCCTGAACGCCTGCGAACAAAAGAACCACGCCGGAGAAATATACGAAGAATAAAGGTCCAGGCGAAAACAGATGAACCGTGCTTCCCGAAGCGAGGCGGAACACAAAGGGGTTCGAGCCGTTGATCCTTGCGGCAGCCAGTGCAAGGGCGCATAGGACGAGTCCCCACCACGTTCCGTAAATTTGCGGCGGCGATTTTCGCCACGCGCGGATGCAGAGAGTCGCGGCGACTGTCGGAACCAGAAAACCGATCGAACGGAGGTCGTCAGTGCGCCAGATATCGACTAGAGCCCTGACTTGGAACGGCATTCCCCAGATGACTCCCAGCACGACAAAACCGGCGGCGAACACGCCATAGAGCCGCGCGTTAACGCCTTTGGGGACCGCCGCATTTTCGCGACGCGCCGCTTTAATGAGGCCGATTGAATCCGATCGGGCCGCCATCACGTAGCCGCCGGCCAAGCCTTTATCCGCGGCCGCGCCGGCGCGACCAGATTACTGGCGCGACGGCGGCGCAGGCCCCAACCAGAGCCATCACTACCGTCGGATCTTCGGGGGAGTCAACACAGCCGCCGATGAAAGCGAACAACGATTTCGGCGCCATAAGAATGCCCACCACTAAGACAAGTGGGAAGAGTTTGGTCCTGCTCATCGGGGCAACTCCTTATAAAATCACGGAATCTAAATTGAAGAATTCACCCACGCACACGTGGACGTTAACACGGAGCAATCGCATCAGTCAACTGCATTTTCGGGCAATCCGGATTGAAAAAAAATAAATCGTCAAAGCCGGGGCGCGCACTAAAATCACGAATATAACCGCTGCAATCGAAAAACCGCCCTTTTTCGTACATCGCTGGGATTATGCGCAAATTGTGGTAATTAGCTAGCACCTGTGGGAGGGTTTTGAAAAATGCGAACTTCTGACATCGATCCCGTAGTTCTCCGCGTGGCGTTCTGCAGTTTGATTTGCGCGACTGTTTCCATTACAAACAGTTGCGGAGACGGAAACCTGGCCGCTCAGCCACATTCGCCCTACCGGCAGAAACTCGCCGTCCGCGTAAGCGGTGGCCGGCAGCCTGTGTCCGGTTCGGCTATCGCGCTTTACGAAGCCGGAACATCCGCCGCAGGTTCGGGTGCAGCTGTGCTGGCGACCGCGACCAGCGACAGCAGCGGAAGTTTCAACATTGCGTCCTTTACTTGCCAGCATCCAAATTCACAGCTATACGTCACGGCTACCGGTGGAGATGCCGGGAACGGTGTCAACTCCAACATCGTCATGATTGCCATGCTTGGCCCGTGCAGTAATCTGCCGGACAACGTCAACATCGACGAAGTCTCGACGGTGGCCGCCGCATACTCGTTTGCGCAGTTTATGAATCCGACAGATCCAACTCAGATCGGGACCACCGGAATCCCCGCATCTGTCCAATATATCGGTATGGCGAATGCGGGCGCCATGCTGACCGCTAATGTTGTGAACGTCGCGACGGGGCAGGCATCGAGCGTCCTCGCCAGCAGTCCTAACTCGCCGGCGACGCTCAACACACTTGCCGACATCCTCGTTTACTGCGTCGACGCTCCCGCTCCATTCAGCAACTGCACCGACCTCTATGCGACGGTTCCATCATCGAACGGAAATCCGCCCACGAACACGCTCGAGGCGGCTCTGGACATCGCTCTTAAGCCGGGGCAGAACGTAACGGCGATTTACAACCTGCTCATGCAAGTGCCCGTAGCGCTGCCCTTCACGCCCGTCCTTACGAGCGCGCCAAACGATTGGCTTTTGGCTTTGAAATTTATCCCCGGGGATATCAGCGTGCCGAGAGGCATGGCCATCGATCAGCTCGGCGATATCTGGATTGCGAATGCCACCGGAGGCGCTGATTCTACCGGCAGCATTACGGAATTAAGTCCGCTCGGCGCGGAGATATCACCCTCCGGAGGCTACACGGCGGGCGGCACGTTGAACCATCCGGAAGACATTTTTATCGGTGCGGGCGGTGGCGTCTGGGTCACAAACGACAGCGGCAATACAGTAGAAGCGATTGATGGCGGCGGTAACGTCGTCGTTGCTCCATTCGGCAGCTCACAGTTTTTCAGCCCGACCGGAATCGTCACCGACTCGTTCGGCCAGGTGTGGGTGGCCGACAATGGTGCGCCGAATACCTCGGAAGAGCTTACTGTCAGCACAACGAGCGGGTCCTTTAACTTCTGGGTGGGTGGTTTTGGTCTCGGCACAGCTACACGTATCGCTACCGACACCACGGCATCGCCCAACATCATGTGGGTATCGAACAGCGGGGCGGGCGGCATCTCGCGGATCGTGAATAATGGAACATCCAGCCTGACAGGAGGCGCTATAACCGGCGGCGGCCAGGGCGGGCAGCAGGGCGTTTCCATAGACAATACAGGTAATGTCTGGGTGGCAAATACGGACGTGGGAAGCGTGACCAAGATCGACGCTTCGACACTTCAGGTCTCTCTGGGGCCAATCTCGCTTGGAGGCATTGATTCCGGCAGCATGCCCTACGGACTGGCCACCGACAGCGCTAACAACGTATGGGTGAATAACTTTGGCTCCAGCACCATCACCGAGCTTGACAGTAACGGCAATGTTCTGGGCCCTGCGGGCGGCTTCACCGCGGGCGGCTTGATCGCATTTCCTCGGAACGGTATTGCAATCGATCGAAGCGGCAACGTATGGGTCCTTGACGATGACTTTCCCCCTCCTTTCGTGACCGTGCTGCTAGGCGCCGCCGCCCCAGTCGCGACGCCGAGGTCAAGTGGCAGGCCAATCGCACCCCAAAATGCCCCGAATCGGCGCTTGCCGGGATCTGGTCACTCGATCAAAATCGTCAAGCCGCTGGCAGGCTGGCATCGCAATTATACGAAGCCTTGAAGGTAATTGAGAGCTTAAAATACGACGCCTGTCGAATGGGAAGACAACATTAAATTCTGGGAGGTTCTCCACCGGACCATCGAGATCGAGCCTCCTCATTCCGGTTATCACAACTATTACGGCGAACCGGCAGTGCTGGGAATCGAGAAGGGCAAACCTTTTCGACCCGGCGCAAGAATGACGCGAGTTCTGAAGGAAGCGGCAAGACACCGCTGCTGCCGCCGCGGATGGCATTCTGGTTCGAGAAAAAAGGGTCAATCGGAACTCAGCCTTGCGGAGTGGCAGACATCTGGCAATGCCTCTGGACGATCACGACGTCCGCAGCGTCGGATTCTTCAGATTCTCCTCGGACCGCTTTAGCCAAGTTTCCCTCGTCTCCGGGCCGGGATCTGTTCCCCCCAAAACGGCCAGTCCGCGGATGATATCCAGATGCGCTTCGGGATGGGAGGCGTCACAGGAGAGTATGCCCTTCGTCTCCGGATCGAAATAGCAATACCAGCCATTCTGCAGAGCGAGGCGATGAGCGGTTCTGTTCCTCGCCGGAGGCACGGGAAACAGTATAGCGAACAAAAGGCGAAATGGAACGCCGGAATGTTAGCGGGCGTAGACACGAAGTTCTTTCCCGTCCGGGAGTATGACGCGCTCAAGCTTCACGATTTTCTCACCGTCGGTATACTGATAGCCTATACCGGTTATCACGTCGCCGGGCTTCACCGTCGTCTTGGTCCAGCCGTTGGCTTCCATGCGGTTGATGGCGGGTCCGCCGATCAGCCATTTCTCTCGACCAGCGCCGGTCTGAACCTCAAGAGTTATCATCGGGTGCGGGTTGGCCCACTCGAACTCGATCACGGTCCCCTTTACTGTTACGAGGCGGTCAGACTTGACCGGCCATGAGTGATGCGCGGAAAGGGGGATTGCAGCCGCGACCAGCACAAGCAGTGTAAATGTTGGAACAACCAGGACCTTCATCGTTGCTCATCTCCTGGGAACATTCTAAGCAAATTCGGGTTAGAGCGAAAAGCCGATCGAAGCGCGGTACCGCCCGCTCTGCGCGTCCGAAGTTCGGGCGCAAGAAGGAGGGGGCGGTGGCGAGCCTCTTTACACATCGCCGCATCGACGAGGCGGCAAAATCGATCGGCGCCGGACCAACGGATCCCCGATTTGCCAAGAGAGTGTCGCAGGCACCGCATGGAAGCGAGTGGCCAGCCTTTCGAAGATCACCGGCGCTCGAGCGGAGCCACCATTTCCGGCCCGCGTTTGTCATGGCCGAAACGCCTGGCCTCCGCCGTCACTCCCTGGGGCGCGCTAGTCTCGCTTCATGCTGCGAGAATTCCCCCTTCCAAAGGCAAGCGATTTCGAAACCGGAATCAGCTATTTCCTGCCGCAGGAAGAGGGAAATTGCTGAATGCCAAGTCGAGGAACGCGGAGGACCAAGCGTCGGTCCGCCAGTCGATGGCGCGTTGCGAACACGCAAATAGCTGGCGATATTTCGACGATATCAGCCGGAACTGACCGCTCCCGAGAGCGTGACGACAGATAATGGCTCATTTTGTGCAAGGTACGTGCAATAGATCAGCCCCCTCATTTACAATGCGCAAGCAAAGACCGAAGGGGCTATCGATCAAAGAGGCTTTGAACCCGTCCGGATACCAAGGAAGAGACCGAGGCCCAACGCGATCGCACCGACGGCCGCCATTTTCCTCCACTGAGAGAATTCGACGAACCGGGCACCAGAAGGGGAAACCTCAACAAACCCCAGCGGCAGAACGCGCAGGGCACCCGCAGCGCCTCCATCGGCCTCTGTATCGCCTGTCGAGCCCCCACCACCCCCGGCAACAGCTTGCCAGACTCGTCCGACTGGAATAATCGTAATGCCGCCAGAGGTTACCGGCGAGCCGAAGATATTACTCACCTTCGCGCCGGAGTCGAATCTCTCGCTGATTACTTTGACAATGTCGCCGCCGCCTGTCATGAGGATATTGTCGTTCAATACTTACACCATAGGCAGATCCCAAACCTGTACGGGCGAATTCAGCCCCCGATTCGAATCGCCCCTAAACCCCGCCATTGTTCGAGTACCGAGCACTATAAGTGGACAGGGACCGGCTTTCGGCGCACACGCGGGATAATCAAGGAATGCAGAGCCTCGCGTCACGATGAAAATCGCCACATATAATGTCAACTCCATCCGGCGGCGCCTGCAGATCCTGCTCGCGTGGATCGCCGAACACAAACCCGATGTGATGTGCCTGCAGGAAACCAAGGTCCAGGACGAGGACTTTCCCGTCGATGCAATTCGCGAGGCTGGATACCTCCCCTTTTTCCGCGGCATGAAGGCTTACAACGGCGTCGCTACACTGACCCGTACACCGCCGGAAAAAGTCATTTACGGCCTGCATGACGGGGTGGACAACGAAGATTTCCGGATCATCCAGACTGTTATCGGCGGTGTTCCGATCATCAATAGCTACGTCCCACAGGGCTATTCTATTTCGTCAGAGAAATATGCTTACAAGCTCGCCTGGTTTCGGCGTTTGCGCGTCTATTTTGAAGGCGCCCTGAATCCCGCTGAGCCGGCAATCTGGGTAGGCGATCTCAACGTCGCTCCTGAGCCGATTGACGTCTACCATCCTGAAAAACGCGTGAACGATCCTGATTTCCACATCGACGCCCGCAACGCTTACAAGGAGACTGTCGCGTGGGGCTTCGTTGATGTCTTCCGCAAACTTCATCCCGATGTCATTCAGTACACCTATTGGGATTTCTTCCGCAACGCCTTCGAGCGGAACTTCGGCTGGCGCATCGACCATATCCTGGCCACGGGCGTGCTGGCCGCGCGCTGCCAGGCTGCGGAAATCGATTTGGCTCCACGAAAAATCTCCGGAGCCTCTGACCACACTATCGTTTGGGCGGAATTCGAATAGCGTCCCAGTGACTGCGGTATCCACCCGGATTAACCGCCGTTCGCAACCCGAGTGTCCCGGTAGATCATGCCGTTGTTTTGCACGAGACACTTACACAGAGCCCCTCTTATTTATTTAACGGGCGTGCCGCGGATGATGCAAGAGTTGCCCTATTTGAGACAAGCGCATGCCTGTACCGCGTCCCGCGAGCTGGACTGGTCAGAATGTAGCCTTACCCGGCGCGCGCCCAGTCAAGTTGAAGGTCGTTGAGGCAATAACCGCTGCAGTTCTCCACTCCGAGACCGTCTTCCACCAATGCTCAGCTTGTGAATCAGCGGTCGCGAACGTCACGCACCCGCGAATTTCCCGCCGTCAGAATCCTCCGGCGGTGGTTGCAAAACATGTTCAGGCGAGTTGGTGTAAGGTCTAGTAAAAGAGCGAATACATGTCGATTGTCAACCGCCGGGATTTCGCGAAGGGTCTGTCAGCCGCAGCCGGGTTGGCTTATCTTCCCGAACAGCTGGCCGGGCAATCGGGCGTTGAACATGACAAAGTGGTTCCTCCGGAAGGCATCGGGAATCGCTTCAAACACTTGTCCTGGAGCGACCTCGGCGGCCGTCCGGACAGCGTCCAGGTGATGCTCAACCGAGGGCATCTTTATGTCGGTCACATGTTCAGCAACGGCGTTACGATTCTGGATGCCGCCGATCCGCGCAAGCTGAAGCCTGTCGGCTTCTTCACTGGCGGAGACTTTACCCGGACACATCACTTGCAGGTTTCCGATGACCTGCTTCTGCTGGCCAACGGGGCGAATATCGTTGCCATGCAGTCTTACGACAGCATTCGGGGTTACTTCGAGAATGCGCTGGCCGACAGTATTACGAACCGGAAAAAATTCCGGTCAGGCCTCAGTATTCACGATATTTCCCGCCCCGGAGAGATGAGAGAGATCGCCTTTCTCGAAATCCCGGGCCTCGGTATCAATCGTCTCTGGTGGACAGGCGGCCGTTACGCCGCGATCGCCGCGCATATCGACGGTTTCACCGACCACATCCTCTGTATGGTTGATCTGCAGAACATCACGAAGCCCGAAATCGTAGGACGGTGGTGGATGCCGGGGATGAACAGGGCCGCTGGCGAGCCCGTGACACTCGCTCCCGGCCGCCGCGTTGCTTTGCACCATATGATCACGGCCGGCGTCCGCGGCTATGGGGCGTGGCGAGATGGCGGGCTGACCGTCCACGATCTCAGCGACCCGGCCAACCCGAAGATGATCTCGCACATCAACTGGTGTCCGCCGTTTCCAGGAGGTACGCATACCCCGCTCCCATTGCCGGGACGAAAGCTGGCGGTGGTGGCCGACGAAGCGAATGCGGAGAAGTGTGCGAAGGGGATGTTTTGTACCTTCATCGTGGATTTGCGCGCGGAGGAAAACCCCGTGTCAATTTCCACTTTGCCCACACCAAAGGATCGCGACTACTGCGGGTTCGGAACTTTCGGCCCGCACAACCTGCACGAAAACCGGCCGGGCACGCTTCGCAGTGAAGAGAAGATTTTCGCTACGTATAATGTCGCCGGCGTCCGTGTCTTCGATATCCGTGACGCATTCGCACCGAAGGAAATCGCTTACTGGATTCCTCCGGCGCCCCGGAAGCTGATCGACCCGCGTCCCAATGTGGCGCTGGCCGCCAAATCCGCGGACATTCTGGTCACGACCGATGGGCTCGTTTACGTCACGGACTGGAACGCCGGCTTGAACGTACTGCAATACGAAGGGTAGCGGCGGGCTTTCAGGGAGTCCGGGAAGCGGCGTAGGCCGCGATATTCAGCATGTCTTCAGTCGTCAGATGCTCGACGACCGGTTTCATCAGCTCGGTCCATGATCCTTTGCGGAAGCCTTGCTGCATGTCGAACATCTGGCGCGTCAGGTAACTGGGCGAACGACCCGCAAGCGGGGGTACCGGACCAATACCTTTCAGGTCAGCGCCGTGGCAAGTACCGCAAGCGATCGTTTTGCCGCCACCTTTCGTGACGAGTGCCTCTCCCTTCCTGACCGCGCCAATCGGAACGTAAGCAATAAAGGACGAGCGGGGGTCGCGGAGAACTTCGGTGGCTTCCGCATTGATAGGCGTTTCCACGATACGGTTTCCGATAGGCTCCATCTCATTGCCTTCGACCAGGAATAATCCGTTTGACGGCTTGGTCTTCGGCACAGTTTTCGTTTCGACGACCTTAATCCAGGGCGTCCACTTCATGGAGCCAAAGTATTCGGCGGCGGCTTTGATCTCATCGTCGCTCATGTTCGTCGCGAACTGGTGCATGAGATTCGTGTTGTTTTTGCGGGGATCGGCGCTTTTCCGGTTGCCGACTTTGAAATCGCTCATCGTGTGGATGAAATATTCAGTGGAGAGACCGCTCACGCCCGCATTCTCCGCGCGTCCCTTGCCGTTGGGATAGTGGCAGAGGCCACACGCCCACACGTCCGGTTGCTTGCCGTTCGCGACCACGGGCGGCATTTGCGGGTGTTCGGCGGGGAACCAGTCGGCGGGACCATAACGGTTCGCGATCTGCGCGCGCGAATATTTCGCGGTGGCGCCGGGAATAGTGCGCGGAGTTTGATCTGTGTTGGGCGGACCAGGGGGCGCGGGCATGGCTCCCGGAGGCGGCGGCGTTTCGAAGCCGTAGGCCCACGGCGGCGGCTCCGCAGCAAACGTTGTACCGACGCCGACAGCTATCACCAGCGCGAATGCCGCGATCGTGGATTTCATAAGTGCCTCCTTCTCGGATGCGATAAAACCTGTGAAGTTTTATCGATCCAGGTTACACCGGCGGGGAAACGTGTGCAAGGGGAATCACTGTGACTATCAAGTCGCCGGCCGATCGCTAACAGATGTATAATCGCGCCAGCATGGGGAAGACCGTTGCGGCAGCGATCCTGATATGGATTCTGTGCGGACCTCTATCGGCGCAGTGGATTCACTATCCGGTGCCCGGAATTCCGCGCACAGTGGATGGCAAGCCGAATCTTTCAGCGCCCGCGCCCAAGGCGGCGGACGGGCATCCCGACCTTTCCGGAGTCTGGAGTCCCGACACCAGGCCTCTTCAGGTGATCGCTCCCGAAGCGAGCATTCCGTTCCAGCCCTGGAGCAGGAACCTGTCCCAGGAACGGGCCGACGGAGCTCGCGGCAAGGACGATCCTGCGGCGTACTGTATACCGGGTATGCCCAAGCTCCTTGTACTGCCTTACCCATACAAAATCGTGCAGGTACCTGGCGCCATGCTGATGCTCTATGAGGGCTTCACGACGTTTCGCCAGGTCTTTACGGACGGACGCCCGCTGCCCAAAGACCCGCAGCCTTCCTGGCTGGGATACTCCGTCGGCAAATGGGACGGCGACACGTTCGTGGTGGATACAGTCGGGGTCAATGCGCGTACCTGGCTCGATAACGCAGGCCGCCCGCATAGTGACGCCATGCACCTGACGGAACGCTATCACCGGCGGGACTTCGGCCATCTGGAGATGCAACTTACGATAGACGATCCTAAGGCTTACACCAAGCCCTGGACCGTCAACGAAAACGCGAATCTGCTTCCGGACACCGATCTGCTGGAATACGTCTGCACCGAGAACAACCTGGATATCGAACATCTGGTCGGAAAATGACCTGGCGCAAATTTCCCCTGGCTTTGCTCGTGTTGCTGGCGATTGCAATCGTTGTGGCGATTCAAGGCCGGCATCGGACGGTCCACGCGCAGACCGCGCCAGGCGCCGGATTTGCCGCGATTCCCGGAGCCATCGGCGGGCAGGATACCTTCGGGGCCTACGAAGTAGTCAAGGGGTGGCCGAAAGACATCAGCACGTTGCCCGGAAACGAAAAGTGGACCTGGGGCGCGGCTCAAAGCGTTTACGCCGAGAATCCCAACAGGGTCTTCATGCTCTTCCGCGGCGAGCTTCCCAATATCCGCCGTCCGCAATCGAAGTTGCTGACCGAGTTCGGCCCCAGCATTCAATTCCCCATAGGTCGTCTGCCGTGGCGCGATGCGACAACCGCGTCGCTTCCTGGCGGGGGAGCGGCAGGCTCTCTTCCAGGAGCACCCACCGATGGATGGTCAGGCACCGTCGGCGTCGATGCCAAATGGGAAAACTGCATCACCATCGCCGATGCCGGCGGCAACATCATCGAACGCTGGACCCAGTGGGACAAGATCCTGCAGCGGCCGCATTTCGTCGCCATCAATCCCTATGACCCCGAGAAACATGTCTGGATCGTAGACGATCATATGCAGGCCATTTACAAATTCACGCACGATGGAAAGCAACTGGTGCAGACAATCGGCACGCCCCGAATGGCGGGCGCGGACGGCACGCATTTCAATCGCCCTACGTTTCTGGCCTGGCTTCCGGACAGCACTCTCTTTGTGGCCGATGGCTACAACGGAACCCGCGTCGCGAAATTCGACAAGGACGGCAAGTTTCTGCTCGACTGGGGCCGGAAGGCCACGCCCCCGGATAAGCGCCCTGGCTATATGAGCAATGTGCACGGCATCGCTGTGGATCCCCAAACGCGGCGAGTGTTCGTCAACGATCGCGGCGACAAACGAATTCAGGTCTTCGATGAGAACGGAAAGTACCTCTATGAATGGAGCATGGGCGAAGATCCCTCCGATATTCATCTGATCTACATAGGCGCCGATCGGACCCTATGGGCAGCCGATCGCGGGACTTCGCGAATGTTGAAGTACGATCTGAATGGCCACTTCCTTTACTCATGGGGAATCTGGGGCGATTTCCCCGGTGGATTCTGGGGTGTGCACGGCTTCAGCGTGGATCAGGAAGGCAATTTTTATACGGCCGAAGTGGATAGCGGGCGCGTGCAGAAGTTTCGTCCGCGCCAGGGCGCCAATCCGGCATTTCTGGTAGGAACTCCGGTGTATTCGGCCTGGAAACAATGACTACCGCAGCTCGCAACCTCAAGCTTATCGACATTGGGGCGGAAATATGGGCCGGCTGGCCACTACTCGGAATCGTCTTATTTATAATATTCGCCGTGGCCAGCAGCATCTACATTCTCGAGAACCCTGACGTGTGCAAATGGGCGAGCAGCGGCGCCGTTCAGCTTCCGGCGCGCTTCGCCGTGAATGTAGCGTTCTTATTCACGTTGATGTCGTATCCGACGCCGTCACACAACAGAGTTCGCTCGAAGCTAAACGCCAGATCGGTTATTTCAACTAGCCTTAAGCCTTCAAAGCGACCCGAGCAAATGTCCTCGTTCGGGGTTCGAACCACATCTACGATCGTGAGGTGCGAGCCGGATTTCCCCTGAACTTTTTTGAGCTTGGATTGTTTCCATTTCAAAGTATCCTTTCAGATTGCGTCAGGAGACGACGACGCTTGATCCAGCATTGCCTCTTGTTCTCGCAGTGTCCGCTTCGCTCGGAGGGCATCACTCACCTCGGCCATCCAGTCAGACTTAAAGCTTTGCTCAAGGTGACCCGGTAGGATAATTCCTTCAAGCGGCTCCAATTCCGGGCGCAAGGGCTTTCCATTACACCGTCGGTGTACCGCCCAAGAAATCACGTCGGCAGCCTGCAAGGCACGCACCTTGGCGTCGTCACAAAAGTTCAGTGAGCCACAATGAGTCCGGAAGTCGTTCTTCAACTGATTGACGATATAACCGTGCACCTCCTTGAGCTCATCTTTATGGGAGTTGCCGTCGTCCAGTGTGTAGGGAACATCATAGGGGTACTTCTCATACTCCAGTTGCTTCCCTTGCTGTACTACCGCGACCAGAAAGCATGTTGCATATAGACCCCAGCCTTGCGCACCGAGCCACGCGAAGTGCTTCTCATGGTCTTCCGGGCTCAACGTCGCAGCGATTGACCATCCTTTGTTCTCGTTGATTATTTGGACTAGTTTCTCGAATACATCCCGTCGTTCCGCGATGGACATTTCCTTAAGGTAGCCCCACTTGCCGATCTTTTTCATATGCACTATCTTCATCCCGGTGGGAGCTAACACTTTCTCCCACTCGATATCAAGCCAGGTATATCGGTTCCAGTCCAGCAGAAGGCCTGCGACGACTGCGGTTGGCGTACCACCGTCAGTCGCACTTTCGTCCAAATAAACTCCCAACCGATTCGCCATTCTTCCATTGTAAATTCACGTTGATTAACGACCTGTTCCCTCCGTTTGGAAATCCTTCCTTTGTCAGACTTTCAATCTGATTAGCAGCGAAGCATGTTTCTGCGTCTCGCCCTACTTCCCATCTACCGAAAAAGCCAGCAGTACGTTCCCAGGCATGGCATTTCCCGAATAACCCGAGGTTATAAACAGCATCCCGCCGGCCACCACCGGACCCATGCTGTTAATCGATCCCCCGTGCGCCTTTACGCCATTCACCGTCTCGAAATCCTGCACCGTATCAAAGTCCCAGATGATCTGACCGAGACCAGTTTCATAGGCCCGGATATGTCCGTCCCATGAACCAAGAAACGCGACGCCGGGAATTGCCGTAACCGGCGCAGGCTGAGCCGCACTGCATCCCGGGATGGCTGCGCAACCCGGTTTGGGAGCCGGTGTCATCCACAGCTTCTCGCCGGTAGCAAGTTGTAAGGCAATCAGACCACCTCCCACTTCGGGCTTACCCGCGGTGAAGTCTGAAATGCCGATGTAGGCAGCGCCGCGTTCATCGCTTGCGCCTCCCCACATGGTCCCGCCGTTGACTCCCCCGTTCGCAATCCTGACTTTCCAGAGAACCATCCCCTCATGATCGGGATCGATACCATAAACCATGCCTGACTTATCGCTGGCAACGAGAACGCGCTTTCCTCCCCCAATCGACCGCAGGATTCCGGAATTACCCAGATCGGAATCGATGAAAGGGCTTCTCGGGCAATTCGTCTTATCCTGTGCGCCACAGGCAAAGTTGTAAGCGTCGTCGGCGGTGAACTGCCGAGTCCATAAAAGACGTCCCGAATCCATGTCGAAGGCTAAGATGGCATCGCTGGTAGCCGTAGGTGGTTGCGAATAGTTTACTCCCGTCCCGATGTAGAGCGCCTTCTTCTGTAAGTCAAGCGTTGGGGAGGACCATGGCACCGCTCCCGAGGGTCCCCAGGTCTTCACCCCTTTGGCGTTCTGGCCGGTAATCATAGGCTCATCGCGTACGGTGTAAGCCTGCCAGATCCGTTTGCCCGTCGCGGCATCCAACGCCACCACGCTCCCCCGGAACGTGCAGCACTCATAAGAAGGGTTAGTTGCAGCCATGGACTCATCTCGGCCCGATACGGGAACGTACAAGCGGCCTGCCGCAAGCTTGGGTGAACCCGTGATCACTGCACTTGGATGCTCGTCGGCGCGCGTCTGCCACAGCTTCTTGCCCGTCGTGGCATCCAGCGCATACACATTCCCCTTGAGGTCGCCGAAATAGACGGATCGCCCTGCGTTGTCGACTACCGGCGAAGTTCTCACGCCCGCGGCGGCCGTCCAGATCCAATAAGTACATCCGGTCCCCGCATCGAGAGAATAAACGACGCCATTGGCATCGCCCACAAAGACGCGTCCGCCGAAAACCGTAGTGGTACCCAGAGCTGTCGTGACCCCGGGAAATCCAAAGACCCATTTGAGTTTGAGCCTGGGTGTCGTCTGGCTCGTCAGCCCCGCCGCTTTCGCATTCTGAAAGCGGGTATTTGCAGCATCCGCCCAGCCATTCCACGCCGCGCTTTGTGGACGCATGGGACCAGTTGCGCATGTCGCGGCTTCCGCAGGACCTCCTGCTACCCCCATTGCGAACAGAGCCGGCATCAAAAACCTCAGAAACAGAGCCATTATTTACGCACCTTGCCCGCCAGTCACGACGCCCGTCCGTATTCTATACTCGTTCTTCAAATTTGATAGACTACCCCTGCCATGAAAGCCGTAATCGCCGCGGCGTTCCTGTTCACCGCCGCCGCGCACGCGCAGTGGGTGAACTATCCGACTCCTGAAGTGCCGCGAACACCCGATGGCAAGCCGAACCTCGCCGCGCCCGCGCCGAAAACGGCGGATGGTAAGCCAGATTTGTCGGGCGTATGGACGCCGCCTTTCGGCTACACCGGAAATATCGCAAAAGACCTGAAGCCTGGGGAGGTGCAATTTCAGCCCTGGGCGGAAGCACTGTACAAGCATCGTCTGGATACCGAGGGCCGGGAGGACCCGCAAGCCTACTGCACCCTCTCGGGTGTGCCCCGCGAGCACGTGGTGCCCTATCCTTTCAAGATCCTCAACGCCAAAGGGGTGATCGTGATTCTTTATGAGGCGCTCCACAGCTACCGCCAGATTTACACCGACGGCCGCCGGCTTCCCAAAGACCCCAATCCCGCATGGATGGGTTATTCGATCGGCCACTGGGAAGGAGACACCCTGGTAGTCCAGTCCGCGGGCTTTGTCGACAATAACTGGCTGGACAACGGCGGTCATCCGGGCACGGAATCTTTGCGGTTGACCGAGAAATTCCGACGCCCCAACTTCGGGCACATCAATCTCGAGCTTACGATCGACGACGCGAAGGCTTACACAAAACCGTGGACCGTTAACCTTCAATTCACCGCGTCGCCCGATACCGATCTGATCGAGTACGTTTGCAGCGAAAATGAAAAGGACCTTAAGCACCTGGTGGGCAAATAGCGCGATCCAAACCCGGGCTTTCGCTCTGGCCGCCGTGTTGTTGTTGTGCGACACGCTGTTGTGGGACATGGTGATGTGTGACACGGCGTCGGCCCAGTGGCTGAATTACCCGACCGCCGGAATCCCACGGACACCCGATAACAAACCGGACATGGCCGCAGCCGCGCCAAAGACCTCAGGCGGCAAGCCGGATCTTTCCGGGATCTGGGAAGCCGAGGATCAAACGTATTTCTTCGATCTGGCGGCAGGACTCAAGCCGGAAGATTTGGCGCCCACGCCTTGGGCCCAGGCGCTCCAGCAGCAGCGCGAAGAAAACGATCACGTGGACGATCCGCTGGCCCGCTGCCTTCCCCCCGGCGTACCTCGAGTCAACACGAACGGAATCTTTCCGTTTAAGATTGTCCAGACGCCCTCGCTCGTTGTAATCCTTTACGAGCAACTGGGGCTCTTCCGCCAGATCTTTATGGATGGCCGAAAGCTGGCCAATGATCTGAATCCCGCATGGCTGGGTTATTCGACCGGCAGGTGGGACGGCGACACCCTTGTTGTCGAAACGTCGGGCTTCAATGACAAAACCTGGTTGGATACGCGAAAAGGCCGCCCGGCCACCGAAGCGCTTCATGTTCAGGAGCGTTTTCGGCGCACCAGTTTCGGCAACATGGAGGTTGTCGCTACAATCGACGACCCCAAAGCATTCAGCAGGCCCTGGACTACTTCGATTCAGAAGATGCATTTGCTGCTCGATACGGAAATCCTCGAATTCAGCTGCGATGAGAACGAGAAAGACCTCCAGCACAGGGTGGTCAGGTAAATCCTATGTTCCGAGCCATGCCTGCACTGCTGTTTCTGATGACGGTGCCAGCCGCCCCGGTTTTTTCGGCAGCGCTGGACGTTTATGTCGTCGACGTGGAGGGCGGCAACGCCACGCTGTTCGTCTGGCCTTCCCATGAGTCGTTGCTCATAGACACCGGCAACGCCGGCGCTGCGGCAGCCCGCGATGCGGGACGCATCATGGACGCGATCAGGGACGCCGGGCTGCAGCAGGTGGATCATCTCATCACCACGCATTGGCATGGCGATCATTTCGGCGGAATGGCGGAACTGGCGTCCCGGGTTCCCATCCGCGAATTTATCGATCACGGCCCCAACGTCCAGCCGGGTGAAGTCGCCGACACGTTTCTCAAAACAACCTACCCGCAGCTCTACGCATCAGCGAAGCACACGATCGTTCGGGCAGGCGACAAAATCGCCATTGCGGGCGGGGATGTCCGGGTCGTTACCTCCGCGGGTCAAACCATCAAGACGCCCCTGCCAGGCGCAGGAATGCCGAATCCGTATTGCGCAGGTTTCAAGCCCGCCGACAGTAACGCGGAGGATCCACAATCCGTGGGGGTTTACATCGCCTTCGGAAAATTTCGTTCGATCCATTTGGGCGATCTCACCAAAAACAAGGAGTACGAGCTCATGTGCCCCAACAACCGGATCGGGACCGTGGATGTCCTCTTGGGGTTGCATCATGGGCAGGTCAGTTCGAATTCCGAGGCGCTGGTGTATGCCTTACGTCCACGGGCGGCCATCATGAATAACGGTACCCGGAAAGGCGGAGAACCCGAGGTGATGAAGACCGTTCATTCGTCGCCCGGTCTGGAAGATCTCTGGCAGCTCCACTTTTCACTTTTGAGCGGACAGGAATACACTGTGCCGGGAATGTTCATCGCCAATACTACCGATGATCAGCAGCCGGGAATGCCGATCGCGCCAACCCCCGCACCCGCGCCCGGGGCGAGTGCGGCGCCTCCCCCCGCGCACAATGGCGCGGCATATTGGATCAAGCTGTCCGCGCAGCAGGATGGCTCTTTCACCGTCACCAATGCGCGAAATGGCTTCAGCAAGACCTATCAGGCGAAGCGTTGAGAATGCCGAAAAGGTCATACACACGAGCGATCGCATACCTGGTATTCACCCTTGCGACGCTGCGTGCACAGGCGCCCGCGCCGGATCTGGTTCTTTCGAACGGAAAGATCATTACGGTCGATGACCGGTTTACCATTGCGCAGGCGGTTGCGATCCATGGCGACCACATCATAGCCACCGGCTCGAACCAGGACATCGGCCGGCTCGCCGGACCGAACACGGCAAGGATCGATCTCAAAGGCCGAGCCGTTATCCCCGGCTTGATCGATAACCACATGCACCTTCTGCGTGCCGCGTCGACCTGGTTGCGAGAAAGCCGGTTCGATGGGGTGGAATCGCGAAAGCAGGCAATCGAGATGCTTCGCAGTCGCGCCAAAACCCTCGGACCTGGTGAATGGATCTACAACATCGGCGGCTGGACACATCAACAGTTCACCGACGATCCCGCACCCTTCTCGCTCTCGGAACTGGACCGGGTCGCGCCGGATAACCCCGTCGCCCTGCAGGAATCTTATTACCAGGTGGTCTTGAACAGCAGGGCTCTCGATATTTTGAAAATCAAAGCCAATGCGCCCGATCCCCCGGGGTTTCTCAAAGGCTGGATTATTCGCGATGCCGCGGGAGCGCCGACCGGCATAATCCAGGGTGACATCGCAGGCACCCGCGCGGTATCGGGCAAACTTCCCAGAGTAGCGCCGGAGCAACTGGAAGCCAGCGCTCTCGCGCTCGTGAAAGACATGAATCGAGCGGGCCTGACGTCGTTTGGAGTGCCCGGATGCGATCAGAACGTACTCGACATTTTTCAAAAGTGGAAGACGGAGGGCAAGCTCAACATCAGAGTCTTTTGCATCGATGGGGCCGCCGCCGGAAATCCGGAGCAGGTGGACCAGTCCCTGCCGCAGATAGCGCGCATGAAGCTGTTTCAGGGCGACAGTTATATCGACAGCATCTTTTTCGGCGAAAGCGTTTATTCGCCGTTGCATGACCCGATGTTCGCGCTGAAGTCCAGCCCGACGCCCGCGCAACTCGAACAGTGGCGGCGCATGGCGATGGCAATCGCGAGCGCCGGCCTGCCGCTCCACGTACATGCGGAGTTGCACAACACCATCGACGCGTTCCTCGACCAGATCGAGGCAATCAACAAGGAACACCCGGTCAAAAACCTCCGGTGGGCGCTCGCGCACGTAAATCAGATTGACGAGTCGCAAATCGAGCGCATGAAGAAACTGGGAATGGTTGCCGCGGTGCATCCCTGGGCGGTCATCAACGGCGGGATCATGCACGACGGTTTCGGAGACGGCGTGTACGATATGCCGCCGCTGCGGACTCTTCAAAACAGCGGCATCCTGTGGGGACTGGGTACCGATGGAACCGCTGCGAATCAATACCTGCCCTTCACGACCTTGTCTTTTGCCGTCACGGGCAAGATGGTGGGCGGAACTAAAGTCAACCGGCAGACGATCAGTCGCGAGGACGCACTGATCGCCCACACGCGAAAGAATGCATACCTGGTTTTTCAGGAGAACGACCTGGGTTCAATCCAGCCGGGCAAACTGGCGGACCTGGTTGTGCTGGATCGCGATTATCTCACCATTCCCGCGGACCAGATCAGGGAGATCAAACCGGTCTTGACCATGGTTGGCGGACGGGTGGTCTATGACACGCACGCCGTTGCTTTCGCCGGCGGCCGGTGATGTAATTCTCCCCTGATGATCCTGACCACGGTGATTCTGGCGGCGGTTTTCGGCGCAGAGGCCGCCGCTCCCGGACCGGCGATCCCGACATTTTCGACCGAGGATCTCGCACGTACCGGGTTCTTCTATGTCGGGGGCAAATACGTAGGCGAAAAGGGCAAGGAAGTCATGGTGGGCGCCATGTACGTCGAGGTCATGGTGCCAAAAAGGATTCGCCGCGCCAATCCCATCGTGTTTCTACATGGAGCCGGCCAGACCGGCACGGACTGGCTGCAGACACCCGATGGCCGTCCTGGATGGGCGTATTTTTTCGTCAAGCGCGGTTACGTGGTCTACATGGTCGATTATCCGGCGCGCGGACGTTCCGCATATGTTCCCAATGTGGATGGCCCTTTGACCATCCGGACGGCCCCGAATCTGTCACAGATCTGGACCGCGATCGACGAACTCGGCGATTGGCCTCAGGCAAAGAAGTACACGCAGTGGCCAGGCAGCGGTCCCAACAAAGGCAAAATGGGCGATCCCGTATTCGACAATTTCAACAAGACTCAGGTTCAGTTCCTGGCAGGCGGCGCCCAGGAAAGCATGGTGCTGGACGCCGGCACCGCCCTGCTGGATAAGATCGGCACGCCAGTGATCCTGATCACGCATTCGCAGGGTGGCGGGTTTGGCTGGGAGATCGCGGATGCCAGGCCAAAACTGGTTCGGGCCATCATCACAGCCGAGCCGGCGGGGCCACCGATTCAGAGCGTGGATAATGCCAAACAGGTATACACCGGGCGTTCGAATCTGCCATGGGGAGTGACCGGCCTGCCGATTCGTTACGAACCGCCGATCCGCAATCCTTCTGATTTGCAAGTCGAACTGGAGCCGAAATCTGACGGACCCGGGCTGGTGCCTTGCTACTTGCAAAAGGGAACGCCCCGTAAACTCGCTAACCTGACGCAGATCCCCGTGCTCGATGTCTCAGGGCAGGCAAGCTATCACCGCGTCTTCGATTCCTGCGACGCCAAATGGCTGAATCAGGCGGGCGTCAAGACCGATTACGTCAAGCTCGAGGACGCCGGCCTTCCCGGCAATGGCCACGAAATGATGCTCGAGAAGAACAGCGATGGGATCGCCGCTTACTTCGCGAGCTGGCTGGAAAAAAATGTCCACTAATACCGAGGAGGAGGCACTTGAATTAAGATGCGCATCATTTATGCGAGTATCGCAATGGCACTTTTGGTTTCGGCGCCACAAGGTCTTTGGGCTCAGTGGCCCGACTACCCGGCGGCGGGAGTGCCTCGGAAGGCCGACGGAAAACAAGACCTGAATGGCCCCGCGCCAAAGACATCTTATGGTAAGCCGGATCTTTCCGGCGTCTGGATGTACAGCAGGCCGCCCGGAGCAACTGCGCCCGCGCCACAGGCAACTACGCAGCAAGCCCCGCAGGCAGCGCCCGGCGCCGGGCCCGGGTCCGGCGATATCATTCCGCCCGCGGTACGGACCAGCCAGTTCTGGAATCTCGGAGCCGCGTTCAAGGATGGCCTCCCGTTCCAGCCATGGGCGGCGGAACTGCACCGCAAACGTGTGGCGAGCAATAGCGAGGATAATCCCGACGCGCACTGTCTGCCGCTCGGAGTGATGCAACTCCACACTCACGGTCAGCCACGAAAAATGATCCAGACGCCGGGAGTGATTCTGATCGTCTATGAGGCGAACGCCGGTTTACGGCAAATCTTCACCGACGGCCGGCCATTGCCGAAAGACGCGGAGCCATGGTGGTTCGGCTACTCCACGGGCAAGTGGGATGGAGATACTCTCGTGGTCGAGTCAAACGGCTTCCGGGATCTGGGATGGCTGGATGTCGAAGGCAGCCCGTTGACTTCCTCAGGCAAAATTATTGAACGTTTCCGCCGCCCCGATTACGGGCACCTGGAAATCGAAGTGACCATCGACGATCCGAAGGCCTACACCAAACCCTGGACTGTCACCGTTCATCAGCACATTCTGCCGGATACGGAATTGATCGAGTTCGTCTGCCAGGAAAACGAACGGGATGCGCCGCATCTATCCGGCAAGCAGCCGTGACAGCCTCATCGGGAGTTGTCCGCTTTCTTACCTGAGGGGAGAGGGCGTCCCGATCAAAGTTGGCCTGGCCCGGATAGACGCCTGAGATCCTGCGCATATTCCTGATATCGCACCGCGGATTCGCATCGAGGACGATGAAATCCGCGCTCTTGTCGATCCATGGTGTAGGGCTCACAAAGGTCCAGGGCTCACAAAGCAAAAGGTCGCCTGTTCGAATCAGGCCGGGTGAACCAGAGTTTCCAGTCACCTGGCAACCTGGTGATCCTTCAGAATTGAATCAAGAGTCGCAGCTTCGCCTTGCTCCATAGCAGCCTCCACCCGCAGACTTAAACGATCTCGCCCAATTGTCGCGACGGCAATCGTTCTCCCCTTCCGGCGATAGATGGCGCAGGCATCATGTTTTTCCAGGTCGCCGCTTATCTCGCAGCTATCCCAGGATGGCGCACATCCGACATACGAGATCGTCACATCATAATGCTGGCTCCAGAAAAACGGCGCTTCGCGGTACGCGCCGCCGATGCCGAGCATCGAACGGGCAACCGCTTCTCCCTGGCGCTCCGCCACCACCCAGTGTTCGATGCGCGCCGCATCGCCTGAAACCAGCTCCGGATATCGCGCGATATCGCCCGCCGCGAACACATCGGCGGCGCTTGTCCGGAGCGTGTCGTCGACAACAACCCCGTCATCCACGCTTATACCGGCGGCTTCCGCCAACGCAGTTCGCGGCGACACACCCACGCCCAGTATCACGAGATCGGCTTCGACGAAATGTCCATCTCCAATCTCAACCCGATCCATCCGGATCGCACGTGCCCGGGCATCCATGAAGAAACGGACCCCGTGCTGCTCGTGCAGGTTTTGAATGAATCTCCCGATCTCGGTACCCAGCACGTTGCCGAGCGGAACTGAATTCTCTCCTATCACCGAGACCGCGAGTCCACGTTGGCGAAGGGACGCTGCCGCTTCCAGTCCGATGAAACTGGAGCCGATCACCGCACAGGTTCTTGCGCCCTGTGCCCGGGCGATGATCGCTTTGCTGTCGGCGAGCGTTCTGAGCCGGTAAACATGCGGCAGGTCGGCGCCTTCGATAGGAAGCGAGCGAGGCTCCGCCCCGGTGGCCAGCAACAGTGCGCCGTAGCCGAGTGTGCGGCCACTGTGGAAGGAGACCTTCTTCTGGGCCGGGCTGATCCCAACCGCCGGATCGTCGATAACCAGATCCACCTTGATCGACTCGTACTATTCGCGCGTGCGGAGCGGTATCCAGTCTTCCCCAGCTGTACCTGCCAGAAAGTCCTTTGACAGATTCGGGCGATCAACAGGCCCCGGCGCCTCGTCGCCTGCCAGCGTGACGGGCCCGGCATACCCTTTTGTACGCAGCATATCCGCGCAAGCAGCACCCGCGGCGCCAGCCCCGACGATAACGACGGAAGAGGGGTTCAGATTGCAGGCGACACGAAAATCCGCCGCCTTCTTTCCGTCGATGGTAACCATGCCATCGTGACGATGGACGTTGAAACAGGACACCGGGCTGAGTGCAGGTGCTCCCTTTGCTTCGCCCGTGCGGAGATCGAATCGCGCATGATGCCAGGGACACCTGATCGTGTCGCCCACTACCAGGCCATCCGCAAGCGGACCGCCGTAATGTGTGCAGACAGCGCCCGTCGCGAAAAGCTGATCGCCCTGTCGCACCAGGATAACGGGTTCGCCCTCGAAGTGGCCGAGCAACGGCTCACTTTCTGCAAGTCCGTCGAATTTCACTCCCTCGCCGAGATCCGGTCCCGATAAATCCTGTTTGTTGTCTTCTGCCATTTCCGACTCCTCAAGCCGACGCGTTCTATCCTGGCAAATCAGAGGCCGAAGCGAAAGAAGCCAACCGTCGACCAGGATCTTGTCACTTATCCTTCAGATCGGTGCTGAGGATTGACTGCCGCTTAATTGGCTTTGTATCCGAAGCTCCAGGGCGGAAAGAGGGGCGTTACCGGGCAATAGATCCAGATCGGCCGAAACGAGGCTTCGGCCATTCTCCAGCCGCAGCCCTTGCTGAGAGAGCTTTGGGTCGGCAGGCGTTGCCCGGCAACCTTTAAATCCTGGCGAAACTGTCGCCTGAACTTCGATTCCATTTTTGGAATATCCCGTGTCAGGTAAGGAAATCTACAAAAAAGGGATGGAGCTGGCTTCTATGTCAACAGTTTTGCGGTGGAAACTTTTGTGGTAATGATTCCTGGAAACGCGAGACGGAAAGCTACGCAAAAAAGGGTTCGAGAGCGACTGCGCCCTCGAACCCGATTCATTTTCCCCGAAGCACTCCGCCGCTTAATCGAGGCGATTAGAAGAAGAGCTTAACCGACAGTTGCATCGATCTCGGGTTGCTCGAGAATGCCGTCGTCGGATCCGCGAATGTGCTCGAGGTCGGAATCGTGAAGTTATGCACCGCAGATGTGGTTGTGTTGCTTGTGGTCCCTGGGAGCGAGACGCCCGCCGGACCCACATCGCTGATATAACCTCCGACATATTGCGGATGGTTGAACAGATTGAAGACGCGTGCCGCAAACTGCAACCGGAATCTCTCGGTGATGTTGAGGTTCTTGGCGAGCGTAAGGTCGACGTCGTCGATGGGAGGGAACATTCCCGTGTTGCGCCCACCGTTGGGTAACGTACCCAGTGGCGCCGTTATGTACCTGGCGTTCGGATTGTTTACCAGGTAAGCGACCGTCTGGCCGGCGCTGTTTGTCAGCGGCGTAGTTCCGGAACCAACGCCTGCCTGCCCGTTGCCATTTACGAATGTCCGATCGCCACCGCTGTCGCCATTCAGATTCGAGTCGGCGCCGCTCTGCACGGTGTAGACCGTGCCGCTCTGATATTGGTAGACTGGCGCCACCTGCCAGTTGCTCACGATGTTTTTCATGAACCAGCCGCGGTTCTTGAAGGCCGTGACATCGTACAGCACCTGAAGGCTGAACCGCTGGCGGTGATCGAGAGCGGAGCTCGAACGATCGGCTGCCAGATCATAGGCGTTCTGAGGGCGCCGGGGCGTAGTGTAAGTGGAGAACACCTCCGCGGTCGAATCGTCGATGTTGTGGCTGTAGGTGTATGCGGCAATGAACTGGAGCCCGTTGGAGAACCGCCGGGTCAAGGTATTCGCCCAGCCGTAATACGTGGAGTTGCCCCAGGGCTGGTACGAAGTAATGATTCCGGTGAAGCCCGCGTTGTAGTAAGCGGGAATAATGTTGCCGCCCGCCGCCACCTGCGAGTTGAGGTCTGAAAGCGTGCTCGTCAGTGAGTTGAGTGCAGCCTGGCTGGGCATTGCATAATACAGCGGCAAAGCATTCGAACCGTTGACTACCGGTATGCGGTTGAGCTGAACCTGCACTGGAAGGTTAATGCCACGCGTCCCAATCAATTCACTGTCGAAAGTGTAGTTGTTCGCAAACACATGCTGGGCTCCGAAGTTCCACTGTAACGACTTCGGCCGCGTCTGATTCGGGACATAACCACCTGTGCCCGCGCGCAGATCCGCGACCGACGGCGTGGACACGGCAGAATTTGGTTTGATTCCCCCATTAGCGAGGAAACCGGCTCCCGGTCCTCCCGCAGCCGGGCAACCCGTTGCCGGACCCAGGGTGCAGTCGACTGTCGTCGTGAACTGCGGCGGTTCGGTCAAGGTGCCGAAGTTGTCTGGAAGAACATCGAAGTTCTCACCGAATCCGCCGCGAATCGATGTGTTGCCGGTATTACCTGGCGACCAGGCAAATCCGATTCGGGGCATAAATGCATTTTTCTGGGCGGTGGGTTTATTGAATTCGATCAGTCCGGGAACGCTGGAAACCTGGTTCAGAGTCTGCTGTTGTTCGCCGATCGGTACGGTCAGATATTCCCATCGCAAACCGATATTGATCGTGAAGTGCGGAGATACCTTCCAGACGTCGTTGCCGTAGATTCCATAGAGATACTGATTACCCGAGTATTCCTGTCCGCCCAAAGACCGCTGGGCGATATAGTCCGGATAGTAGTCGAACATATAATCCGACAGGAAACTCCATTCGTAATCGCCGCGCGACCGCTGGACAAAGAACTGCGGGCTGATCCAGCTGAACCCGTCGAAACCGAACTTAAAACTATGCTTGCCTTTCGTCCAGCTTAGTCCATCGTTGAGCTGGTAAGTGTTTTGAATCGTATATTGTGGAGCGTTCGCATCGGGGCCGAAGAATGAACCGACACCCTCATACACGTTCATGCTCGGGAACTGATCGAGACCCGGAAATTGGGTGTTGGGTACGGTATAGGTCTGGGAAAACCGATTGTACCCCAGGCGGACCTCGTTGACCAGATTAGTCGAGAAATTGTGATATTCGGAAACCGTAAGCAAATAGTTGTTCTGGGGGATGGTTTGAAAAAAGCTCGCGGGGAAACCGGCTGTGTCGATTATTCCCTCACGCTCGAGAATAAAACGTCCACGAAGTTGGTCCTTGGGTGAGATCGAATAATCGATGGAGGCCAGACCGGTATTGGTGTTCTGATAATCCGGAAGCGATGAAGAGACGATACCCAACGGGATCGCGACCGTACCGGGCGCGAGTCCTCCTCCTGATCGTGTCAGCGCCGCCAGCGAGGTCGCCGCGCCAGTGGCTCCAAGATAGACATTCGGGTTCACGTATGCCAAATCGCCATTGGGCGCGGCCGCTCCCAAATACTTCTGATATTGCTGGAGGTTGGATGTATTGATTCCCGGTATGGCGGCGAGCATGTTATACCCGGCCTGGGTCGGAACTTCATTATAAGTGCCTGCCGTCTGGCCGATGGGGTTGTACTCCCAATTAACGAAGAAGAACAACTTATCCTTCTTGATCGGACCGCCAAAGTTTCCGCCGAACCGATTATTGTCATAGCGCGGGTGCAGAGGGTTTCCCTCAACTGCGTTCAGATTGTCGGCGGCGTTCAGATCGCGATTCGTAAAGTATTCGTAGGCCATCCCGTGAAACTGGTTGGAGCCGCTCTTGATCACCTGATTGAACTGGCCGCCTGACGAGTGCCCATATTCAGGTGAAAACTGGTTCGCAATGAGGGTAAATTCGGAAACCGAGTCGTTCGGAACCTGGACCAGCGGCCCGGTGATCGCTTTGTTGTTATTGTCGATTCCTTCTACGGTGAAGTTGTTGTTACGTGGACGCTGGCCGCCTACCGAAGGTCCGGTCCCCAGTCCCACGGCGCCGCTGGTCGCAACTCCCGCCTGCAGAAGCGATAAATTCACGACTCCCGTTCCGCTGGAAGCGCTGGGCAGATTCTCCAATTGCCGCGAGTCGTAAGTATTCTGCATCTGAGCGGTGGAGGTATCGATTCGCGCCGCTTCTGTCGTCACATTGACGGTCTCCGAAACTGCCCCGATCTTCACCGACACGTTCGCCGTGACAACCTGGTTCAGCGTTACGTCGACGCCTTGCAGCTCTGATTTCGTAAAGCCAGGCGCCATTACCGAAATATCGTACTTGCCGACGGGAAGATTATTAATCCGGTAGACGCCCGCGGACGTCGTGCTTGTGGTTGAAGCGACGCCGGTGGATTCGTTTGTCGCCGTTACCATGGCATTCGGTACTCCGGCTTGCGCGGGGTCCAACACGGATCCGGTCAGATCCCCGGAAGTGGTTTGTCCGAAGCCGGGAACGCTCAGCGCCATAAGTGCCAGCGCGGCGATAGAAATTCGGTTGCTGAAGTGAGGCATTTTGAACTTATCTCCCGTTTTCACGCAGTTTGTTGCGTGCCCATTTGCAAGTAACCTGGCGGCCCGGTCGGGCCTTAAGGCGTTTGTCATATGTCGGAGACCAATAGCACGCCAAATACCAACCTGGCGGATTTTAATCTGACTGAATTAAAACGAGTTTCCCCTTCAATGGCAGCGGAGTATTCCATTTCTGGAAGCGGCATTATTCGGAAGCGACGTTATTCTCCTGGAAGGAGAAGCGCCGTTGCGGTTGAAAGCAGAATTGCTTCTGCGAAAGGAGAGCCGATGATCTGAAGTCCGAAAGGCAGGGCCGAGTCGAAGAAAGGGACCGAAATCGCGGGTAAACCCAGAACATTAAATGGTCGAACGAACCTTGTAGAAGCCAGCCGCACGTCCTCTTCTACCTCTCCGAGCTGAACCTTTTCCTGTCCGATCAAGGGCGGATATATCGCGGTGGTTGGCATCAAGATAACATCAATGTCGTTTAAGCATCTGCCCCAGCGCTTCTGATATATCTTTCGCAACCTTTGCGCATTGATATAGTCGGTTGCGGATATCAGGCTGCCCTGATCAAGGAGTGCCAGTACATCGGCTCCGAAATCACTTCTCCTGTGTAAGTAGGGGTGCATAAGGGCGGACGCTTCGCATAAAAGAATCATCCTTCCGATGCTGTTGATTCCGGCAGGATCGGGGAGTCTTCTCGGCACGAGTACAGCGCCCAGGCTTTCGGCTCGTCGCAATACGGACCTATAAGAGGACTCAACTGAGGGAGCCAGCCTTTCCGTAAAGAAATTATCAGGAATGCCGATCCTCCGACCCCTAAGCGAGTAGTTTGCCGAAGGTAGATAGTCCGGAACAGGGCGGCGCGACGAACTATCATCCCTTGGATCGAAGCCCGCGATCGCATTCATCACAATCGCCGCATCGCGAACTGTGCGCGCCAGCGGGCCCACGTGATCCAGACTGAACGCCAGCGGCAGGACACCGAAGCGGCTCACGCGACCGAAGGTCGGCTTGAGTCCCACGCACCCACAGTAGGCGGCCGGAATCCGGATCGAACCCCCTGTATCGGTCCCCAACGCGAAGAAAACCATTTCGGCGGCCACCGCCGCGCCCGATCCGCCACTCGATCCGCCGGAAATGCGGGTCGGGTCATGGGGATTACGAACAGGGCCGAAATGCGGGTTGTCGTTGGTGATTCCATAGGCGAGTTCGTGCATTCCGGTCTTGCCCATCAGAACCGCGCCGGCCTCTGTGAGCTTTTCGAAGGCCGCGCAATCGTAATCGGGAACGTAGTCCGCGAAGATCCTGGAGCCCGCCGTGGTACGGATTCCGCGGGTGGCGAAGAGGTCTTTCAGGGCGTAGGGGATTCCGTGCAGCGGACCGCGGTCTATCCCGCGCGCGAGTTCCTCGTCCGCGATGCCAGCTTGCTGCAGCGCGAGGTCTTCGGTAACCGTAATGAACGCATTCAGGATCGGCTGCAGTTCGCGGATACGCCGCAGGGATTCCCGCGCCAGTTCCACCGCGGACACCTGGCGCGCGCGCAGCCTTGCCGCAGCCTCGGCGATCGTCATTCGCCCAATACCGCGGCTTCAGAGAGAATCAGGGCTGAGTCATAGCCACCGCCGAGTTCCTTCAGGAGAGGACGAAACGCCTCTTCCAGCGCGTCGAGCGTGGGAGCAATGGCGGCCACGGCCTCGGGTGGAATGTCGAGTTTACGAGCCTGTGCGAGGGCGTTCCAGTCGGTCATCACGCACTACTATAAGCTGTGAGCCCGAACCTGCTTTTTGTTTATGGAACGCTCCGCAGCGAGTTCAATAACCAGTATGCGCGGCTGCTGCGGAAGCAGGCGGCTCTGGTAGGCCGCGCGACTGTATCGGGCTCGATCTATCGCATCAGACACTATCCAGGCTACCGTACAGAACCCGCGGGTGAAGTGCACGGTGAGTTATACGAACTCAGCGACGCCGCGATACTGGAAACTCTGGACGACTATGAAGGCTCAGAGTTCGAGCGCGTGACGATTGAGGTCAAGGGCGCGGCCGCGTGGATTTATCAGTTCAAGGAGGAACCCGCACCAGGTTCGCAGATTGAATCCGGGGATTTCCTCGCTCAATGAAATTCTCCCGGCGTCTGCCGCACGAACTCCATGCGAATGCGCTTTCCGAATTGCTGCAGGAAAAACGGAGCGCCGGAATAAATGTTCTGGACCTGACCGAGTCGAATCCGACCCACGCCGGTATCGAATACCCCGCCGGATTTCTTTCAAGCCTGGCCTCGGAGGCGGCGGCTCGCTACGAACCCGAACCGTTCGGTTTGCCGCAGGCGCGTGCCCTCATCGCCCGGGAATATGGAGCCCCTGCGGATCGGGTAGTGCTGACCGCGAGCACCAGTGAGGCTTATTCCTGGCTCTTTAAGCTGCTCTGCGACCCCGACGACGAAGTGCTCGTTCCCCGCCCTTCATATCCTCTATTTGACTATCTTGCGGCGCTCGAATCCGTTACCGTTCGTCACTACGGTCTGTTTTACGACCAGGGCTGGTTTATCGATTTCCACACCATCGTACGGGCAATCAACGAGCGCACCCGCGCCATCGTTCTCGTAAACCCGAACAACCCGACAGGGCATTTCCTGCGCCGCCACGAACTTGTCCAGCTCACCGCTTTGGGGTTACCGATTATCTCCGATGAAGTCTTCCGCGACTACAGCCTTCGGCCGGCGCCCGACAGTGTGCCGACGCTTCAGGGCGTTGACGACTGCCTGATATTCACTTTGAACGGACTGTCGAAGACCGTGGGGCTGCCACAGATGAAACTGGCGTGGATGATCGCGAGCGGTCCGCCGAATCTCGTGCGAGAGGCTTTGAAACGGCTCGAAATCATCGCCGATACGTATCTTTCGGCTGGTACGCCGGTACAATGCGCGCTCTCCGCGCTGCTCGAACTTCGGGGCGAAATACAACGCCAGATTCTGGCGCGCCTGCAGGGCAATCTCGCAGTCATTCGCGCTTCGGGATTACGCATGCTTGACGTTGAAGCCGGATGGTACGCGATCGTCAGGCAGGAAGAAGGCGCGGAAATGCGCCTCCTGCGGGAGCGTGATGTTCTGGTACAGCCGGGATATTTCTACGACTTCGAAAATGCGGGATTTATTGTGATCAGTCTGCTCACGGCGCCGGATATTTTCCGAGAGGGCATCCGACGACTTCAACTCGACTGAAGCCCTCGGCGAGTGAGGGCGGCACGAGCTTCGCCGCCATCAGATCCAAAATGTGGTCCGGCACGATCCGGGCGCGCGAGGCGTTGCGCGCCTTGCACACGGAGAGGGGGATATCAAAGTACACGGCTTCGACCTCGCAATCGAGCGAGCGTGCCAGCTGAATGAACGGTCTGCGATCACGGCGTGTCAAATTGGTCGCATCCACGCAGGTCAACGGACGATTCAATTGAATGCGCTGCCTGACGAGATAGCGCATCGTTGCGAACACGGCTGAATTGATCGTCTGATCCGTTTCGTCGTCGGCGAGTTGCAGGCGGACCGCGTCACTCGAAACCGGCACGCCGAGATTCGCCAGATAAGTCGATTTACCCGAACCCGGCAGACCTACGGCGATCAAAAGCCGGGGCGTCAAACTATGTAACGGCCCGCGCTGAGGAGCCTTTCGGCGATGCGCCGCCGCAGCGCGATCGAATCCACAGGTTCGTATTTCGTGAACCGCCGCAGGACGGCCATGTTTGCGCGCAATGTATCGCCTTCAGCGCACGCCGCCAGAACCGGACGCGCAAACATCTCGATTCGCGCCATCGCATCCGGCAGCAGAACCGCGCACATATCGGCGCCCACACCGCTTTTCTCCGACCGCAGTTGAACCGACTCCATGGCGAAGGTCTCCATGATGATGTCGGCGATTCCCGCAACGACTTCCTGCTGCTTCTCCAGTTCGAGGCCGAATTTCTCGAACGCGGACGCCATCAACAGCAGCGCCACTTTCTTCGCGTTTCCGATTAACCCGGAACTGCCGGACGGACCCGACAGCACTTCGTCCATCAGCGCTTTCGCGGCTTTGACCAGACCCAGACGGCCCTGCTGGGCGCGCTTGAGAAGCATACCGGTCGTCAGAAGGCGATTGATCTCGTTCGTACCTTCGAAGATGCGATTGATGCGCGAATCGCGATACGCGCGTTCCACGGCGTAATCCTGGTGGTAACCGTATCCGCCGTGAATCTGCACACCCTCATCCACCACATAGTCCAGCATTTCGGACGCATAGACCTTGATGATCGAGCACTCGGCCGCGAACTCTTCAACTGCCTTCATCATGCGGCGCGCGGCGCCCGGCTCGTCCCACGAGAAGCCTTCGAGATGGCCGTGGATCAGGCCGTCGACACGATACGTCATGGACTCCGTGGCGAAGATCCGGATCGCCATCTCGGCCAGCTTGTGCTGGATCATGCCGAAGGTCGAGATCGTCGTGCCGAAAGCCTTGCGGTCCTTCGCGTATGCAAGCGAGACCTGCAGGATGCGCTTCGCGCCGCCGACGGCGAATGCGCCGAGCTTAAGCCGACCCATGTTCAGGATGTTGAAGGCGATGATGTGGCCGCGACCGATTTCGCCCAGAACGTTCTCAATCGGCACGGGGACGTTATCGAGGAAGACGGGCGTGGTGGAACTCCCTTTGATCCCCATTTTCTTTTCTTCGGCGCCGGTCGAAACGCCGGGGAACGATCGTTCCACAAGAAACGCCGTAAACTGCTCGCCGCCGATTTTCGCAAAAATCGTGAACAGATCGGCCTTGCCGCCGTTCGTGATCCACATCTTCTGGCCATTCAGGATGTAGTGCGTCCCGTCCGGCGATAGGTCCGCGCGCGTTTTCGCGGCGAGTGCGTCGGAGCCGGCCTGGGGTTCGCTCAGGCAATAGGATCCGATCATCTCGGCGCTCGACAGCTTCGGCAGGTACTTTTCCTTCTGCGCATCGGTGCCGAAGAGCAGAAGCGGCAGGGTTGCGATCCCCGAATGAGCGCCATGCCAGCCGCTGAAGGAGCCGTCGCGCGCTATTTGTTCCGACACCACCACGTCCGAAGTCAGGTCCATCTCCATGCCGCCATATCGCTCCGGCGTGACGATGGATTCGAGTCCCAGAGTCGCCGCCTTACGGAGCAATGCGACCGCTGCATCGAAATCGCCGTGCTGCATCTCTTCGATCCGTGGCGCGACTTCCTGATCGAAGAAATCGCGCGCTGTGCGTCCGATTGCTTTGTGTTCTTCGGTGATGTCTTCGGGCGTGAAAACGTCGGCCGGAAGCTGGTCCTCGATCAGGAACGATCCGCCGGCGGTCTTGAGAGGTGCTGTTGCAGTCGCCATATTTCCTCTTTCAGAGTCGTTCGAAAATTCCCGCGGCGCCTTGTCCGCCGCCGACGCACATCGTCACCATTCCGTAGCGCACGTCCCGGCGCTCCATTTCCCGGAGGATCGTCGCGGTTAACTTCGCCCCAGTGCAGCCCAAGGGGTGTCCCAGCGCAACTGCCCCGCCGTTTACGTTGACCTTTTCGGGATCGAGGCCCGCTTGCCTGATGACCGCCAACGCCTGGACCGCGAATGCTTCGTTCAGTTCGATGACGCCGATATCGGCAAGTGTGAGTCTTGCGAGCGCGAGCGCTTTGGGGATTGCGACCACCGGTCCGACACCCATGATTTCCGGTGGTACGCCCGCTGTGGCGAAACTCACCAGCCGCGCCACAGGCTTTATGCCCAACTCCTTCGCTTTCTTGTCTGACATGACGAGCGCCGCCGCGGCGCCGTCGCTGGTCTGCGAGGAATTGCCGGCGGTCACCGTGCCCGACACGTGAAAGACCGGCTTCAATTTCGCCAGAGCTTCGAGTGAGGTATCGGCG
>Ga0206845_1033_pt2 | contig 39423 bp, 27 predicted proteins | sample Alteio_BWOrgCont_19_FD_152887 | JGI IMG/M metagenome (GOLD analysis project Ga0206845, IMG submission 152887) | Enriched cells from forest soil in Barre Woods Harvard Forest LTER site, Petersham, Massachusetts, United States -... | ecosystem: Environmental > Terrestrial > Soil > Temperate forest >...
CCCCCTTTCGAACCGGAACCCGATCCGGAGCCTAACATCGACATACCGCCGGATCCGGATCCACCTTTTCAGATGGCCGCCCGTTGTCTTTTCAAGGTAGATCAGCATCGCGGCGATCGCGTTCGGCACCACCACGCTCTCGGCGCACAGCACCGCGTGTTTTCCGACGCGCTTGCCGGTCACGCGAAGAGTGGATTCAAACTCCGACGCATCTCCACGCCCGACCTCAAAGAAATAGAGCCGCTCGCCTTCTCCGATGTTATGTCCCTCACGGATTTCCCTGTGGACCGCATCCAGTTGCTCTTCGGACTCGTCCCGCGGCACTCGCGCGATGAGCCGGATCACTTCGTCCTCGTCCTGTCCCAGAAGAGCCTTCGCCTCCTCGTCAATTTCGACGGAACTGATCCGTAATTCCGTGGAACGCAGAGCCCGCGAAAGCAGAGACGTCAGGATCATCGACAGAATAAAGAACGAAGCGATTTTGATTCCCTCCGGCCGTTCGTAGATGTTCAACGCCGTTGTGTAGACGAACACCAGAGAGACCAGCAGAAAGAGCCAGCGTATCGGTTTATCCCAGACCGACATGGTGACGGCGAATGCAGCGGAGGTGATCAGCACCAGCACACCTGTCGCATATGCGCCGCCCTGAGCGTCGACATCGGCGCGAAAGAGGATGGTCACCGCGAACGAAATAGCTATGAACACAAGCACCAGCGGACGCGAGGCGCGGGCCCACTCGGGCGCCATGCCAAAGCGCGGCAGGTAACGGGGGATCAGATTGAGCAGGCCAGCCATGGCCGACGCTCCTGCGAACGCGAGGATGAGAATCGTGCTGATGTCATAGAGCGATCCGAACGCGTTCCCAAGGTATTGGTGCGCCAGATAAGCCAGCGCGCGTCCGTTCGCCTCGCCGCCCTCTTTGAATTTCTCAGGGGGGATCAGCAGGGTGGTCACCACGCTGGTGGCGATCAGGAAAAGGCTCATGATGACCGCGGCCGTTGCCAGCAGCCTCCGGGTGTTACGAATGCGATCTGCTGTCTGCGCTCCGGAGATCAGCGGCATGACCGCGACACCGGTCTCGAAGCCGGACAATCCGAGTGCAAGTTTCGGGAAGAACACCAGCGAGACCCCGATCATGGTCAACACGTCGCCGTGACCCGCAAAGAGCGCGCTGCGCCAGCGCCGGATGGTCTCGGGATGCCTGAGCACTTCACCCACGCCGACCGTGGTTACGACTACATTCAGCGCCAGGTAGACTCCGACGAGAACGACGGCGACGCCAATCGCTTCCCGGAACCCCTTCAGGAAAATTGCGCCGAGGATGGCGAGGAGCGCCAGCGTGATCGCCATCTGATTTCGCAGGATGTGCGGGGTGAAGGGGTTTTGAACGAAGTGAGCAGCGGCGTCGGCTGCCGATAAAGTCATCGTAATAGTGAAGTCCGTGGTGGCGAAGCCCAAAAGAATGAGCACGAACGTCTTGCCGCTCCATGCCGGAAATAACCGCTCCAGCATCCCGATACTGCCCTGCCCGTTCGGACTCGCTTCGGCGACCCGGGAATAAACCGGCAAGGCCCCGAAGAGCGTCACCAGAACCAGAACGAGGGTCGCTAACGGCGAAAGTACGCCGGCGGCGAGGAAGGCGATACCCGGCTGGTAGCCCAGCGTGGAAAAGTAATCCACCCCGGTCAGGCACATGACGCGCCACCAGGCGTTCCTCGCCTCAGGCTTCTTCTCATCGAGTTCCGGAGCCTCGATGTCGGACAAAAGCCAGTGGGCAAATCTCACGTGGAGATCCGGGCCTCGCCAGTCAGCATTTGCGTTGCGCAATCGCGATGATGGACGCCGGCTTCCAGGGCAAACTGCCGTCGATTTGCGGGCAAAGCCACACTAACCGCTCGAACACGCCGAGGGCCAAATGCGAAATACTTTTCGCCTTCAGGACTTGTGCGGCGATTCGCCGGCCAGGCATCGAGATCCGATTGAAGCTCCGCATTTCTTCGAGTTCGTATCCCGCGCCCCCTGTGAGGGAACGGAGACCGCGGTTGTGTACCTGCGGTGCCACTGTTCCCTAGTCGATCGTACCGTGAGCGTTCAGGACTACGCCGGACTTTCTGTGCGTGCAAAGATGACGGGTCAGATTTCCCGTGCCGTCTCCGATTTCGGGCACGCTGTCCCCACAATGGGCGAAATCGGAGACGACAGCCAGCGATTGAACTCAGCCGCGAATGAAAGAAACTCGAAAACGAAGTTACCTGGACACGTGAAGACCTTTTTCGTCCGATGCGGCCGCCCGATCACGCAGAGCGGGCTTCGCCACTCGCAAATTTGACTGACATCCGCTTCGCCCTTGAGCAGCGGAGTCGTGATTTCGGATACTGAGGCTGCTCTAAAGTTTTCGACATCCTCCGCCGATCCATCACCTGAGCAGTCATCAACGACGACGCGGTCGAGGTCGCCGGCAGGGGCGCTCTGACGACTGGCGACAGGCGTGTTTTTTTCGCCTTCCTGAGTCGCGGTTTTTCGAAATAAACGAACCTGTTTTCGACAAGGGAAGGGATATATGCAAAAGCGGTGGAAAGTGATTCTCTTTCCGTGTGTGTTGATTGGATGTTTACTCTGCTCGAGCGTGGCGGCGGCCGATACGATCGCTTACACGGATGGTTGGGAATTTCCGGACGAGTCGTTCGGCGGCATTCCCGCGGACCTCAACGGATGGTCTCTGAGCCAATGGTTTATTGCTCTTGAGCCGGGCAATCAATGGACTTCGGCGGCGAATCTCGCGACGATGAATTCCTGGCTCACGATTGTCGATGAGCTGAGCGGTATCGATCCCTCGCTGCTTTCCGAACTCTACCGTTTCGGAATGATCGGGCCGTCGGTTCCGAGTCCCGCGGTGTCGAATGCGCCGGAGCCGGTTTTGGCGGGATTTCTCGGCGTGGCTCTTATTGCACTGGGGCTTTACGGCTCTAAACGCGCGCGGGCGATCAGAGAGGGCAGGGAAGCGGCGGCCGAGGTTATCAGCATCGATCGCAATTTTCAGAAGACGCGTTGACGTTGGATACTCTGGCGACAAGATCGCCGGCGCTGCCGATTCGTGACGTTTATTTCGTTTTGCCTGCGCTGATCAGATTTGCGAAGATGCGGTACGCGCCGGGCACTCCGGCAGGCAGTTCCCGGAACCATGAGTAGGCGGTGAAGATATAAGCTCCTTTGCCGTATCGCGTGTACAGCATCCCGCCCGGCAGTTCCGCCTGGCCTTTGTCATGGGTCTCGATGGGTGTTTCATACTTCGGGTCCCACTTGTTGGAGAAGTAAAGGCCGCGCTCCTGCACCCAACCTTCGAAATCGGCGGCGGTGATTTTGTTGGGAACGTTCAATAGCGGCGAAGCCGGCAGCAAGACCTTTACGGGCGCGTCTTCATCTGTTACACGCGCGTCGTCGCGTCCGAACGTAAACGGATAAGGCCCCAGGTGTTCGAGAGCTTCGGCTACCGACGGGCTGATGCGGGCGTCGGCGCCGTTGTTGTATTGCACGACAAGTGTCCCCCCGCTCCTGACATAATCGAGCAGCCGCTGTTGGGCGGCGCGCAGATCGGCGCGGACGGAATACGCTCGCACGCCTGTCACGATTGCGTCGTAAATAGCCAGGTTGCCCGATCCCAGGACTTTGTCGTCGAGGAGATCTACCTGACAGCCCATCTGACGCAGGGCCTCCGGCACTTTATCGGACGAACCCATTACGTAACCGACGCGATGCGCGAGCACCTTCAGCTGAACCGCAGAGAGTTTGCCTTCCGCCGGAACGAGCACCGTCTGCGCCGGGATGTGCGAATAGGGGATTACGTCGACACCGGTTGCTATCTCGACGACGCCCGCCTTCGCGGTTACTTTGAAGCGTCCGGAAAGCGGTCCGGCCGGCGGCGTAAGGTGGAATCGCACTTCCTGCCCCTCTCCAGCTTCCTTCAATTGAAACGGTGCGGCGGCGGGCGACGCCCTCCATCCCTCCGGTGTTTGCAGACGCACTTCACCCGACTGGTTTGCGGCCAGCGCGCGAACCTGCACACTGAAATCGCGTGACGAGCTCAGCGGGAAGACGAAATTCGCCGCCGGAAGGTCGATGGAGAAAGGCGGCTCCACGACGACCGGGCGTACATATTCGCCCCTGGAAGGATCGGCGCCGCGGAAGTGAATTGGCTCAGTAATCGAGAACGGAGCTGAGTTCAGGGTGAAATCGAAGCGCGCCACGACCTCGGGAAGGATGTCTGCGCGGCCGATCAGGGTCTGATCGGAGATCGTGTAGCTCCCCGCCTCGTGCGGTTCTTTGAGCCAGAACGGCTGCGAATACGGCTGCGTCGCGGAGATCGGTAAGGAGACGGTCGTGACATCCGGCTTGTTGTACGCGAGAAGCTTGTTCTTTACGGGCGCATCCATGTCCTCCCATCCGCTCAGATGTACGCCGGCCAAAGTAATCGGGAGGGACGAACGGTTCAGCGCTGTCAGAGAAAGCTTTGCTGTGTCGCCCGGAATAAACGCTGCCGCGTTCGCCTCAGCCTCCGTTCGTAGTCCGGCGCAAAGGGCGATCGCCTCGTCGATTTCCTCCAGCTTCCACTTGGCCCACTGCTCTCCCTGGAGGGCCAGCTTTTCGATCGCCGGGCGTGCCTGAAGCAGGCTGGGGACGCTCTTTTCCGGATGCAGATCGTCGAATTCGCGCCGCACCTTCGCCAGCAGTTCACCCGTTTCACCCGCGCCCGAAAGCCTTTTCCAGCTCGTGTCGATTCCGTCGAAAATTCCTTTCTGGGGCTGCTCGCCTTCGACGAAAGAAAGCAGGTTTTCCGAATCTCCGTAGGCGATAGTGGCGCCCTGGCCCTGACTTCTGTGCTCATTACGGCTGATGACGGAAATTTCGCGATCAGAGCGGCCGATGACGGGATCGAAGATTCCTGTGTCAACTGAGATGACGGGCTGATTCGGGAATGGATCGGGTCCGCGTCCGGGACCTGCGGCAGGTCCACCTCTTCCGGGCGCTGCAGCGCCACCTCGTGCTGGCGCCGCGGTGGCAGTGCCGCCACGTCCGGGAGCGGCGGCGGCCGCATTCCCACCGCGGCCGGCGGGCGGAGTCAGCGGCGCGAAGCGGCTCCGCAGCAGCCGGCGCGCATGCCACGGCTTGACCCATTTCAACTGTTCGGGAAAACGAGTGGGGTCGCCGGCGGCTTCGTAGGCTTCTTTGCCGATGATGGCGGACGTCTGGTGATGCCCATGGCCGTCGCTCGGCGTTCCACTGAATGAAAGGATAATGACGTCGGGTTCCTGCTGCCGGATGACCCAGACCATGTCGGCCAGGGTACGGTCATGGCCCCAGTACGACATGGTTTCCGTCACGGATGTGGTGAATCCGAAGTCGATGGCACGCGTGAAATACTGCGCTCCCCCGTCGTCGCGCCGCGCTGCCAGTAATTCCTGCGTCCGAAGCACTCCGAGGAGCGCGCCCTGCTCGGGGCCGAGTAGATTCTGACCTCCCTCGCCGCGCGTGCAGGAGAGATAGCCGGTGCGCATTTTGAGACCGCGCGAACAGTACGCGAGTACGGCGTTGTTCTCGTCGTCCGGGTGCGCTCCAATCATCAGGACACTCCCGAGCACGTTCAGCTTGTCGATTGAATACCGAATCGCCGGTGTTCCGATGAGAAATTCTTCCGCACGCAGCGGGATAATGCAGAGCGCGCAAAGCGCGACACCGATAAACCCGGCTCCAGACCTGCTCATTTCGATATGTTAGTACGTGAACTCCAATGGAGGGCGGTATAAGATTCGCGCCTACTGCGGGAGATAAGCCCTCACTACCGGATAGAAAGCATGCACAAAATCCGTCCCCACCTTCTCGGCCTGCGACGTCTTTCCTTCGGGAATCGGAACGACAACTCTTACCAAAGCCGTATCGCTGCGGTGATGGCGAATTGAATCCGAAATGAGGTAGAATTTGGCGGCGAATTCGTCGGCGATCACACGTCCCTGAGTCTGATACCAGTAGAGAACCACGCTTTGCGCTTCGCCTTTTGACACCACGTATTGATTGATGCGGATCGGGCCGCCGGCTACGGGAACATCGATACGGCCGGTAGCCGATGGCTGCCAGCCGGAACCCGGCAGGCAATTCTTGGGAGAATGCGGGGACTGACCCTGCCGCTGCGTCTTGAAATAGGCGACGAAAAGATTCGCTTCTCCTTCCGGACCACCGTACACCCGGGTCATGATGTCGTCCGCTTTGAGGATGTCCTGCGTTTCCTGATCGATGACGCCTTCCTGAATCATTCGCCACGAGCCGACCGTGAGCGGAAAGCTGGCCAGAGGAGAGGCAAGCGGAGTGATTTCGCCGTGGGATGCGGAGTAAAAGAACACCGCCTGGACAACCAGAACGAGAGTCAGGCCATACAGAAATTTACTGCGCAGCAGCGTGTTCATGCGCGCCTCCGGTTCACCAGATTGCAAGTGCGGACGATCGCCTGATGGAATGCAACCAGGATGGCAAGAGCGATTACAAAGATCACCATGCCCTGCGCTTCGTGGAACCATCCTCCCGCGAGCTCGGGATTGAATTGAGAAATGACGCCGGTGAAAGCCACCCGGCCCGCATTGGCGGCAATCGCCACGGGAATCGTCGAAAAAAACAGAACCACCCGCAGCCACACGCGCTTCTCGAACACGTAACCGTAGACGAGCGACATGAAGGTCAGCGTCAGCAGGGACCTGATTCCACTGCACGCCTCCACGACGTTCAGCGTCTGCTGGGGAAGAATGAGAACGTTGCCCTCGCGGATCACCGGGATCTGCAGTAAGTCGATCATTCCCTCCGCTGCCCGACTGGCGATCAATTGCAGAGGAAATGTGAGCTGGTTGTAGATGATCGCCGGAATCGGCACCATGAAGAACAGCAGGAACAAAGGAAAAGCGAAGATTCTGACGTATTCGGCGCCCCCGAGGAGGAGCACGGCGCCGATTATTGAAATCACGAACGATGTCCGGGCGAGAAAAAGCTCGGCCCCGAGAGTCGCGATATAAAGCTGCAGACCAGCCCACAGCATGATCCCGAGGCCCCACCAGTTGGGTTGGGGCGCTTTGTCCGCAATCTGGCCGCGTTTATGCCAGGCGATCGCCGCGGCAATTACGGGCACGAAGAAACCGTGCCCCATGTCCGGATCGTCGCCCCATTGGCGCACCAGGGCAATGAGGATAGGGCCGTAGCATGCGGCAAGGAGTGCGGAAACCCATACAATTGTCGGCCAGGAAAACGAGCCCGTCGTTCGGCGCGCCCGAGTTGACTCGGTCAGAACAGGCGTCATGCGCAACACCGCATCTTTATCATTATCTCTTACCGTCGCCGCGGGCCGCATTAACCCCCCGAGCCCAAAGTACTAATGAGGCTCCACCTCGGAACGACGAGGTCGATCCGAAAGATCCGAGTCGTGCCGGAGCCGAGGTGACCTACCACGAAGTGTGGCCGAAGTGCCGGCCGATCGCGTCACCCTTGTGACGGCGCTGGAGAACTATGCGCGGCGGGAGAAGACTCCGGTGATTCAGTTCCGAAAATGGCAACGCAAAGACGAGAGCGCGGCGGAACAGCGGAAGAAGTTCAAAAGTCCGAGGGCGTGTTTTTTATCGGCAACGCGCAGGGGAAGAGGCCGGTGTTCCGCACGGAACGTCACCACAATGAGGCGACAGCCCGCAGCTATCGGTGGCTCGTCCGCTCTGTCATTCGCGGCGATTGACAGTTCGCCATCTGCTGCGCGATTTGCAGCACCCCATCCGGTCGTCTCGCGAAACCGATCTCCGCAATTCCGTATATACTGTGCGGTAAATGAAACGGCTGCTCTGTCTGCAGTGGGTGTTTGCGGCCTCCCTCCTGGCTCAGCACAGCTTCACGCAGATTGACATCGAAGACGGCGGACGTCTCTTCCGCGCCAACTGCGCTGTCTGTCACGGGGCCGAAGGCAATCAGGTTCAGGGCATCGATCTCGCCCATGGCAAACTCCGTCGCGCTAAAACCGACGATGACATCGCCGCCATCATCCGCAACGGCATCCCCGGTACCGCAATGCCTCCCACCAACTTCAACGACTCAGTGGCCCTGACTGTCGTCGCTTACCTCCGTACCATGGCAGCCGCCGCCGCGACCACCGTAACAGGCGGCGATCCCGTTGCCGGCAAATCAATCTACGACGGCAAAGGAAACTGCGCCACCTGCCATCGCATCCGCGGCGTTGGTTCGCGCTTCGGTCCCGACCTCAGCGACATCGGCATCTATCGCCTGCCCGGCGAGGTCGAGCGTTCCCTTACCGATCCCGACGCCGAAATCCTTCCGCAGAACCGGCATTTCCGCGGCGTCACGAAGGACGGCTTAGCCATTACTGGCCTCCTCCTCAACGAAGACAAGTACGCCGTTCAGATCCTCGACTCGAAGGATCGCCTCGTCTCGGTGAAACGCACCAGCCTGAAGGAATTCACCTTCACCGCAGACAAGTCCCCAATGCCTTCTTATAAAGACAAACTGACTCATCAGGAACTCTCCGACCTCGTCAGCTACCTCGTATCCCTGAAAGGAGTAGGGGTTCCATGAGATCACTCTGTCCGCTCCTTGCACTCGTGGCCCCGCTCCTGCATGCCCAGATCACTTTCGACCGCATTGTCGACGCCAACAAAGAACCGCAGAACTGGCTGACTTATTCCGGAACGCCGCTCAGCCAGCGCCACAGCCTGCTCACGCAAATCAATCCCGCCAACGTCAAAAACCTCGAGCTGCAGTGGGTCTTCCAGTCTCAGTCTGTCGAAAAATTCGAAGCCTCGCCGCTTGTCGTCGACGGTATCCTCTACACCGTCCAGGCCCCGAACGATGTGGTCGCGATGGACGCTGAAACCGGCCGCATTTTCTGGGTCTCGCCCTATGCGCCATCGCTCGAAGCCCGCGTGTGCTGCGGGCGCGTCAACCGCGGCCTCGCCATCCTCGGCGACACGCTCTTCATGGGCACGATCGACGGCCACCTGCTCGCGCTCGACGCCAAAACCGGAAAAGGCATCTGGAACGTCGCCGTCGCCAAAGCCGAAGCCGGCTACGCGCTCACGCTCGCGCCGCTCGTTGTCAAAGACAAAGTCATCGTCGGCACGGCCGGCGGCGAGTACGGTATTCGCGGCTTCCTCGCCGCTTACGATACCAAAACCGGCAAGGAAGCCTGGCGTTTCAATGCCATTCCCGGCCCCGGCGAGCCTGGTCATGAGACCTGGGCGGGCGATTCCTGGATGCACGGCGGCGCTTCGGTCTGGGTCACCGGGTCATACGATCCGCAGCTGAATCTCACTTATTGGGGCATCGGCAATCCCGGCCCCGACTGGAACAGCGACGATCGCAACGGCGCCAATCTCTACAGCGATTCGGTCGTGGCGCTCGACGCCGACACCGGTAAGCTCAAATGGTATTTCCAGTTTTCGCCGCACGACGATTTCGACTACGACTCCGTCCAGGTGCCGGTTCTCGCCGATATGGAGTGGAAGGGCAAACAACGGCGGGTGATGCTATGGGCGAATCGCAACGGCTTCTATTACGTCCTCGACCGCGCTACCGGCGAATTCCTGCAAGGCAAGCAATTCGCAAAGGCTACATGGACGACAGGGCTCGACGACGGCGGACACCCTGTTCGGGTCGCTGAAGCCAGGCCTTCGCGCGAAGGTACACTCGTCTATCCCGGCGTGCAGGGCGCGACCAACTGGTTCTCGCCGTCCTGGAGCCCGCATACCGGGCTCTTTTACATCAACACCTGGGAAAACTACGCGTCGGTTTTCAACAAACTCCCGGGCGATTACGTCGAAGGACGCCGCTACACCGGCGGCTCGCCACGCTCGCCTGTTCCCTCTCTTCGCGGCACGCAAGTGATCACTCGAACTGAAGACGAAGGCTACGGCGTCCTTCGCGCCTTCGATCCCCAAACCGCTGTGCGCAAATGGGAGTTCAAAATGGCTGATGTCACTGGCAGTGGCGTCCTCACCACTGCTTCCGATCTTTTATTCACTGGCGGGCGCGAAGGATACTTCTGGGCCATCGACGCGCGCACCGGAACGGAACTCTGGCGCACCAATCTTGGCGGTCCGGCAGAATCCGGGCCTGTGACGTATTCCGTGAACGGACGTCAGTATGTTGCAGTATGCGCCGGTAACTCTCTGTTCACATTCGCGCTGCGGCAATAAACGGAACACCGGTCCAGCACAACGACGTATACCTGTCTGACTTCTCCCTGAGCGATATGATTCCCGCATCTTTACCTCGGGAAATAGCGAGAACACTTAACAATGACCGAGATAATTGGCCCTTGACCCCAGCGGGAGCAGAGACTGATACTACGTCCACGGGTCTGGCGTTTATTCGCAATCGCGTATGCCTCGTGGGCGGTCGACTCCGAAAATGGGTTATGCGTTAATATACAACTCCTATGTGGTCTCCTGGCAAGAACAAACGCCAATACGAAAAGTGCCTTATGCCCTGGCGGATCGCTCTTTTGTTTTCACTGAGCGCAGTCGCGCTGCTCGCGGGTCCAACCCCAAGCATGATAAATCTCGTAACGTCGGGAAGCCCTTCGGTTTACGGCAGCGCCGTCACCTTGACGGCCACCGTCTCGCCTGGCGCCGCGTCGGGAAAGGTGACCTTCTATGACGGCGCCAACGTGCTCGGAACCGGAGTTCTAAATACCGGCGTGGCCACCTTCAGCACTCCTCTGCTCAGTTCGGGAACGCGTTTTCTGAAAGCACTTTATCTGGGAGACTCTACGTACGCATCGAGCACATCAGCCTCAGTGATGCAAATGGTCAACGCTGCGGCCGCTAGTGGATTTCTGCCGCCAGTGAACTACTCAGGCGTTCTCGAAATCGCGGTGGGTGATTTCAACGACGATGGCGTAGCCGATCTTCTTATGGAAGTTAACTCGTTCTCTTCCCCGCCAATCTACCAGGTGCAAGTCCTTTTCGGAAACGGCGACGGGACGTTCCGGCCGAGTCCTGTGACCAATGCCCCGATTCGATCGTATTCGGCTGTTACGGGGGATTTTAATCTCGACGGCAAAACAGACGCCGTTATTTATGGTGGCGCCGATTACGCAGTGCTGCTGGGCAATGGTGACGGAACCTTCAACACGCTTCCGCCAGTTGATGCCGCTGTGAACGATTCGGATATTCCGCAACTCGCGGTGGCGGATTTCAACCGGGATGGAATACCCGATCTGGTTATCGCAGGAGCAGCCGAGGTCATGCTCGGCAACGGAGATGGCACCTTCTCCACTCGGCAGGTTGACTACACCGGGCTGTCGCTTGTCGTAGTCGGCGATTTCAACGGTGACGGAATACCTGACATCGCTAATGGTTATCAAACCGTTGTACTGCCTGGAGACGGGCGGGGAACCTTCCGGACCCCTTTTCTGCTACCGGGAAACATTACCGCCCTGACCCTGGTCACAGCGGACTTTAACGGTGATGGTAAGGCCGATCTGGCGTCGACGTCCGAGATTTACAACAGCTCCACTCAAACATATTCCGGCTTAATTTCTGTGTGGCTCGGTAATGGGGACGGAACCTTCGCTAATCCTGTCAGTTTTCCCGCTGGTGAGGAGAACCTGGCAGTGGGAGACTTTAACGGCGACGGCAAACCAGACCTTATCAGCAGCTCGTCATTACCATACACCGATACCCCCGCCCTTCTTCTGAACCTGGGCAACGGAGACGGAACCTTCCAGCCCTTTACATCCATCGCCCTCGGAAGTTATGGCATCACCGACGTGTTGGACGGCTTAACAGTGGGGCCGTTTGCCGGGGAGGGCCGGACCGGTTTTCTTTTCATGAGTCTCAACCTGACAACCGTGCTGGAGGGCGCGCCGTCCCCAACCGGCGCCTCGAGCAGAATCGTCCTCACCTCTTCCCAAAATCCCGCTTTCGGCGGCGCGCCCAGTGGTAATGACTCGGTCACTTTCACTGCCGCCGTCTTCCCGTCCAACGCGACCGGCACAGTTGTATTTATGGACGGATCGGCCACTCTTGCAACAATGGCTCTGACCAGTGGAACCGCCACTTTCACTACCGCGAGCCTGGCCACGGGTACCCACGCTCTCGCCGTTTCGTACGGTGGCGACACGAATTATTCTGGCAGCGTTTCGAGTGTCCTTAATGAGCAGATAATTCCGCTCACCGTCCCCGCTCCTGAACCCGCGCCCGATCCCATCACTGGTAATCTGCTGGCGAACCCGGGAGCCGAAAACGGCATGAATAACTGGTACGCCACGAACGCGCAGTCCGGAAGTCAGCCGGGCCTGGCTCATTCCGGAACTTACGCTTTCGCCGGCCTTGTCACTCCGTCCACCGCGGTCTTTATCACTCAGATTGTTGGTCTCTCCACCGTATCCGGGATTAGTCTCCCGGATATCGACTCCGGCGCCCTGACGGCAAATTACTCGTTCTGGTTCGCGGATACATCGTCTGGCTCCGGCGGATACGGCACGATTACTCTAACCTTCCTCGATGCCGACGGTAACAGAATCGGGCAGGGGATCTCGCCGGCATCGGGAGGCGGAGCGCTCACCTGGTACAACGTCGTCGGATCGATTGCGATCCCCTCCGGCGCCCGATTCGTTGATTACACTATGGACTTTTGGGGCGGCTCCGGGAACACCGGCGTAATCGACGACAACGTTCTGACGATCTCGCGAAACGCGCTCACTCCTAACTTACTGGTCAATCCCGGCGCCGAAACAGGGAACCTGACTGGTTGGTACGCCGCATTCGGAGCGCCGCCCGCTGCTGCCCTCACGGCGTCGTCTTACTTCGGGGCCGGGAGAAATTCGCCGCATTCGGGTAAATATATGTTCTTCGGTGGCGCAACCCCCAACAACTATCTGACCCAGACCGTGAATCTTTCGACGGTTTCTCAAATTACGCTTGCCGACGTCGATGCCGGCCTGCTTACGGCAAACTACTCATTCTGGTACGCGGACAAGAACGGCGGCACGGGATCTTTGGGCAGAATCACGTTGTCCTTCTACGACGGCAACAAGAATCTGATCGTTTCGGATGTACCACTGGAAGTGAAGGGAACAACCGTGGACTATGGCGGCGGCGTAACATCGGTTCCGTGGTTCAACGAGACCGGCTCGTTCGCCATCCCGCCGAACACCCGGTCCATCAACTACACGATGGACTTCAACGGCACAACTTCCCAGGATAGCGGGGTCATAGACGATAATGCGTTGACCATCAGCCGGCAATAAACGAAGGCGCCGCATGGGTCGGCGTCTTCTCAGATGTATTTGAACATCTCGCCGCCGGCCACCCGTGAAGAGGCCGTCTTCTCGTTAGTCGTTTAGCGGCCGGTCCAGGGCTTCGTATACGCCCCGGGGTCGTGAATCGTGGCGCATTCGGTTCACAGATGTCTGAAAATTATTTTCGGCGCGTCCTGCGGATTTTGGCACTCCGGCAGCCTCACACATGACGGGTTTGCTACGCCGTGACCTGCTCACACCAGTCCGACAGGACAATTGCGCGGGTTCACGCAAGCGTGACCGGCTCCAGCTTCGGCGACAGAATGTGAATCAACCCGAGCGCAATCAGGTAAGTGGAGCCGGCAAGTACGAACGCCGGAACATAACTGCCGGTTCAATTGCAGCAGGAAAGCGGTGAAGGTTAAAATCAGCATTCCTCCGAACGCACCCCCGAATCCGCCGGCCGTTCGTTGCGCCATAGTCCTCCGAGGGATCGAGTGGAAAGTTTGAGGGCACAAACGGCCCCTTACTCGGCTTGATTGAAGCCACATCGAAGACCATCTTGCCTCCGGCCCTGGTCTGACAGTCTATTGCATCCTGAGCCCGAAGAGCAGGCGCATTCAGAATGCCAACAACGATCGGTGTGCACGGCCCGCAAGGGCGGCAGCCCCAGGACGAGCTTTTTCTGGCAACTCGGCCGAATTGGACTTCGGTTCCACATGATCCTACGCTGCCGACCAGGACTGTACGGGGCATCGCTGCGAACCGTGCAGCTCTTAAACAGTCACGAGGAGCCGGATCCGCTGTGACGGCGAAGTGACGATTTGAATGAAAGGTCAACCCGTGCGATTATGTGGCAGCGCTGCGCCAGCATCACACGGATGAGATCGCATCCGCGCAGCGGAGGCCATGAAACTGCCCGGGTAGCGCAACCACCGTGGGCGCGTAATAACTTATGACGGTTCGGGGGCACGGCCGAAAATATTAGCCGAATGTTCTCCGGGGGTGTCTATGAACGGCTACGCCGCTCGCAGTTGCGCAACTTGGTTCGGCGTGTCTCTGTTGCTCCTGATCCTGACCGCCGCCGCACCCCCGGCGCGGGCCTTCCAGACGAAACCGGACACGGCGCCCCGATTCGAAGTAGCGAGATCAAACCATTGAATCCCTCTGCGCCGCCCCGGGGCCGCCTGACCTTCGTTCCCGCGATGACTCCCCCAGCGCGGCTGATAATCGCAAACGCCACGCTGAAAGACCTGATCGCAAGAGCCTACAGTTGTGATGACTATCAGATTACAAACGGGCCGGCATGGATCGGCTCCGCAAGATTCGACGTTGAAGGAAAAACAACCGGGAATGTGACGCGCGAACAACGCCTGTTGATGCTCCGCACCTTGTTGACCGAGCGATTCAACTGGCGCTCCATCGCGAATCGAAGGAACTTGCCGTCTATGCGCTTAAAACTGGCAGGAAAGCGCCGCACCTTCGTCCGCTAAAGGAGGACGAGTGCTGGGTAGGATGTAAGGACGCACCTTCGCCCGTGAATCATGTGCGCTTCGAGGGCATTCCAGCATTCGCAGCATTTCTCAGCCGAATGGGTGCGGATAAACCGGTCGTCGATCAGACTGGGTTGAAGGGAAACTTTGCGATCGATGTGGATATGCTCAAAGTCGAGGAAATTTCACCAAAAGACGGCGACGGGATGCCTACCTTTGCAGCCAGGTTCGACGCTTTGACTGAGACTATTGAGGATACCCTTGGCCTGAAGCTGGTGTCCACAAAGGCCCAAGTCGACGTTTTCGCGATCGATCACGCAGAGAGGGTCACGGAAAACTAGAGTCTTTCCGCAGTGGGAGGTCCCGCCGTTCGTCGATGACCTCCGGCGCATCCGATATTCCGAAACTTGCTCCGCACGATCTTCGGCGCACCTGGGCCGGGTTGTTCCACCTTGCCGCGGCGAACTGGATCAGATTCCATTCCTGCTCGGACGCCGCTTTCTCCACACGGCAGAGCTGTATCTGGGCTGCAAGCAGAAGTTGCGTCACGCGTCAGGTTGACGTGCATCAGGAGTTACGGTCGGAATGTGGCCCATGAACACGGCTATCATAAGCCAATGGCGAAGCTTTCTATGGTCAGCTTCTTATTCGCCCCGGCTGTGTTGTTCGGTCAAACTTCGGTGTCGCCGGCTTTCGAAGTCGCCTCCCTCAAAGAGGCTTTGCCGTTATCGATTGAACACATCCAGGGAGGACAGTTTCATGTGGGCGTGAGCATTAACGGCGCCCGCGCCGACTACGGATACATGTCGCTCGCCGACCTGATCCCTTACGCATACCGCGTCGAGCGGTATCAAGTGTCGGGACCGGGGTGGATGAACGAAAAGCGATGGGATATTCTGGCGACGTTTCCCGCAGATCAAACTGCGGATCGCGCTCCCGAAATGATGCAGAACCTTCTGGCGGAACGGTTCAAACTGGCGATACATCGGGACAGCCGCGAGCAATCGGTCTACGAGCTGGTTGTTGGAAAGGGCGCATTGAAGATTAAGGAAGGGCCCGCCGAGGAAGAGGTTGCGGCGGGAACAGCGGCATGGGCAACGTGCGCATCAACAACGATGGAGGGCGGGCGACGATTTCCGGCGGCCCCACCGGAATCGTGCACACGACGGGGGGCCCGAGCGGTTTGCAACTACACATGGCGAAAATCACAATGGCTGCGCTTGCCGGCATGCTGACGCAGTTCATGGACCGGCCCGTTATTAACGCCACAGATCTCAAAGGCAACTACCAGGTCACCCTGGATCTGCCTTCCGATCTGATGAATGGGATGCCTGCCGCACAGAAGTTGACAGCGATCTTGGGGCTGGGCTCGTATGGCATGGTACCCGACACTTCGGGTGCGGCAATCTTTCAGGCGGTGAAGGGCCTCGGTCTCGAGTTGAAGTCCCGGAAAGATTTTGTTGAGACGATCATCGTGGATCACATGGAAAAGACTCCGACCGCGAACTAGCTGGCGGCCGATCCGGGTGTGCTCTTCAAGCGTTGCTCGACGAACAGCAGCACTGTAACGTTCCTTCGGCGTCCACTCCCATACCCGCAATCAACGGCGAAGGTATAGATCTACACTTCCCGACTACTCGCGACCGACTTCCCGCAGTGCCGTATCTCGGCCTGCAACCTTTCGCCGGGTGCAACACGCACGTTGCCGGGTGCAGCCTTTTCGCATCGGTTTCAGGTGAGTGCCTGGCGCTTCCCCGCTCTCCACCTGAACGCCGTCTGCGCTGATTGAGGCAATTCCGCCCACTATGGTGGCCGCTGGGAACACCTCAGGCCGGACTAGCCTGTCACTGCTCCTTCTTTAGCTTTGGCTTACGAAACGGCCCAGGGAATGCTCGATCCTGCCGTCAAATGAGAACCCGGTTTCTTGTCGCACTGATTCTCCCCGCCCTTTGCTGCGGCCAGAACTACCTCATCAAAACCGTTGCCGGAGGCATCTCGCCCGTTTCTCCGCAAATTGCCCTTGCCGCCCTCGTGGTGCGGCCAACCGGCGTCACTACCGACGGCTCCGGCAACGTTTACTTCACGGCTAACCAGTGCGTCTTCCGGCTGGATTCAAAAGGTGGGTTGACGCGGGTCGCCGGAACGTCTCTCGCAGGCTACTCCGGCGATGGTGGCCAGGCGGTGAACGCAAAGTTGTCATCGCCCGCCGGACTCGCACTTGACGAGGCTGGCAATCTATATGTGGCTGACACCCTCAACGTGCGTATCCGCAGGATCGATCCGTCGGGAATTATCACAACAATCGCGGGCGGGGGAACAGGGGATCCGTCACAGCGCATCGCGGCGACAAGCGCACAGCTGATGTACCCCTACGGGCTCGCTGTCGACAGCGCTGGCGATTTGCTCATCGCCGATTCGAATTGGCACAAAGTACTGAAACTCGCCCCGAGCGGAGTCATTACCAACTTTGCGGGAGGCAGGGTCTACCCGGGCGGAGGCACAACCGATCTCGGCGATGGCGGGCTGGCGACGGCCGCTCTGATGGGACCCGTCTCGGGAGTGGCTGCGGATGCGAGTGGGAATGTTTACATCGCCGACGGTATTAACCACATCCGCAAGGTGGATACGAACGGAACCATCACCACAATCGCAGGTAATGGCAACGGCGCATTTGCAGGCGATGGCGGGCCGGCGCTCCAGGCCCAGTTCTCGGGGCCGAACTCACTCGCCCTCGATTCCGCGGGCAACATATACTTTTCGGATGTCTTCAACCGGCGCACGCGCATGATCTCCACCAGTGGCGCTGTGACCACGGTGGCGGGCGGCGGCACGGTTGCGCCCTTCGTCGACGGCGGACCGGCGACGAGCGCGGATTTCACACCGGCTGGCCTGAGCGTTGACGGCACGGGCAAGCTGTTCATCGCCGCTTATGATGACGGGCTGATCATGGAGGTCTCGAACGGCACGATGACCTCGGTTGCCGGAAACAACCATCTGTCGCCCACGATTTATACGAGCGCGGTGATCAACGGTGCGAGTGATCCGGCGGTGGATAGTCAGGGAAACAGATATGTGGTCAGTCAGAGTACGGTGAGCAGAATCACACCGGCTGGTGTAACCACTGTCGTTGCGGGGAACGGTGTAAATTGCCTCATCACACCTGTCGTTAATAGTTGCTTCTCGGGAGATGGAGGGCCGGCTCTGGCAGCGCAACTGTATTTTCCGAGCGGCGCCACGGTTGATCAGGCGGGAAACCTCTTCATTGCGGATACAGGGAACCGGCGCATTCGCGAGGTCTCAACCAGCGGTATTATCACCACCTATGCGGGCGGTGGGGGCAATACGGGTGAAGGGGTGCAGGCGTTGACTGCCGCGCTCGAACCCGGGAGCATCGCCGTCGATAGCAGCAACAATGTGTTCTTCACGGATGGGCAGACGAGGATAAGGAAGATATCGCCAGGCGGCCTCGTCTTTACCGTTGCAGGAAACGGGATCAGCGGCTACTCCGGAGACGGCGGGCTGGCAACATCCGCGGAACTGAGCTCTCCGTTCGGGATCGCCCTCGACGCATCCGGCGAAATTTATTTCGTGGACGACGCCGAGACCGTCATTCGTGAACTGACACCAACCACGGTCACTCTGACAGTCAATGCGATTCTCGACGCAGCGACAGAGACCTCGGGGCCGGTAGCCCCCGGCAAAATTGTGGTGATCTACGGAAGCGGAATGGGACCCGCGCAACTCACGATCGCAGCTCCGCTCAATGGCGTTTTTGGTACGGAAGCAGGTGGGACAACGGTTTATTTCAACGGCATACCCGCGCCGATCCTCTACAGCTCAGCTGGCCAGATCGCCGCAATCGCCCCCTATGAGATAGCAGGCAGCGCGACCGCGCAGGTTACAGTCAGTTATCAGAACGCTGTGTCACCAGCGATCGCGATTGCGGTCGCGCCTTCAGCGCCGTCTTTCTTCAGCTTGAACGGCACAGGAGCGGGGCCAATCGCGGCAGTCAATCAGGATGGTTCAGTGAACGATGCCGCACACCCGGCGCCTATCGGGGGGTATGTCTCGCTCTATGCCAATGGGACCGGCCTTACATCGCCGGCAAGCCTCAACGGGCAACTGGCGTCTGCACCGTATCCGATGATCGCGCTGCCTGTGGTAGTGAAGGTCGGTGGCATACCTGCGACCGTTGCATACTCGGGCGCAGCGCCCACTGAAGTTGCGGGGTTGTCACAGATCGTCATACAGATTCCACAGGGTGTGCAGCCGGGCGGCTACGTCCCGGTTGTCCTGACCACAGGCAACGCTTCTTCGGCCAGTGGCGTCGCGTGGATCGCAGTCTCCGCCAACTGACAGGACAAGGCACAATCACCTCGGCGCGATCTGAGCTGGTTTGGTCGAAACAACAATTTCTCCGCGGAAAGAGACAATGTGGCGCGCCTGCATTATGTCTATGAGAAACTGACCCGATTCGCCCGCGATCAAACCCGTAGCCTTTACCGTCCAATTGACCGTTTGTCGGCTGTGCATCGAAGTGATCGCTGACGAGCAGACCACCGATCGGCAAATAAACGGGAGGTGCCACTGGAGCTGTAGAATATCCTGCTCCGGAATAGCAGCAAAGCTTTCGTGCGAACCCGAAGCTACTTCGTCTCGAGTTACCGCTTTAAGCGCGGTGAACCCCATGAGAAACAGTGGAAGTTCATACATCTCACGACTCCGAAACCAATTTCATCCTGGTCGTCTCCCCAGCTATTGAGAGTCCTTCGCAAGCATCGTTCGTTCCTGCACGCCATCGCAGAACAATTACTCAGCTCAATTCGTCCCCTTCCGCGGCGCGCAATGCCTGCGCCCGCAGCAACTTTTCCCGCGTTTGGGCACCTCACGAAATAGTCAGTTCAACAATGTTGCGTAACAGAATCAATAACTTAACACCCGAGCCACAATTTCGTATGCTTTACTTTGGTCGAGGTAGAAATTCGAACGACATGATCTCCGAAAAACAGCTCGAAGCCAACCGCCGCAACGCCCTGCGTTCCACGGGTCCCAGGACGGAGGAAGGCAAAAAAGCGTCCGCTCTGAACGCCCGCCGCCATAATCTCACCGGCCAGGTAACCGCCATGACCGACGCCGATCGCATCATGCACGACGCCTTCTCCGCCTCGCTCGTAGAGAGCCTCGCCCCCGAAGGAGCCATGGAAACCCAACTCGCCCAGCGCATCGCCACCGACAGCTGGCGTCTCAACCGGCTCAGCGCCATCGAAGACAACCTCTACGCCCTCGGCCACTCCGCGCACTCGGATGACATCGAAACCGAACATCCCGAAATCCACGCCGCCTTGGCAGCCGCGAAGGTCTTCCAGGAAGAGTCAAAACAGCTCCAGCTCCTGACCCTCTATGAGCAGCGCATCAACCGCAACATCCAGAAGAACCTCGCCACTCTCCAGGCCCTTCAGGCGGCCCGCATCGCAAAGCGCGAAGCCGAAATGAAGGAAGCAAAGAAGCTCCTCCAGCTCAGTGAAATCAAGGGTTTGGCCTACGAGCCAATCAAAGATGGGTTCGTTTTTTCGACCGCCCAAATCCACGCCGCCATCGACAAAGAGCGCCGCCTGAACCGCGCATATCAAACCGACTTCAGCCGCTACAAGCCCCAAAAACTCCACGCGAAGGCAGCCTGACCACTCTTATTCGTGTTCATTCGTGGCTCAAAACGATTTTGCGATAGACCGTCTCCAAAAGAGCTCCGGTCGAAAGATCTGTGAAAACTGAATATTTCCTGGGAGCATCCCTGCGGATTCGGAAGTCCCCGCCCCCCACGTGACCGGTCTGCCGCGCGCCGACCGGCCCTCACCCGTCGGACAGGACAAGTGCGCGCGTTCAAACAAGCTGTGCCGGCTCCAGCTTCGGAGACAGAATGTGAATCAACCCGAGCGCAATCAGATATGTGGAACCCGCAAGCACGAATACCGGAACATAACTCCCGGTCAATTGCAGAAGGAACCCCGTAAATGTGGAAATCAGCATTCCTCCGAGCGCTCCTCCGAATCCGCCCATACCCACCACCGACGCCACGGCCTGTCGAGGAAACAGGTCCGGCACCAGCGTGAACAGATTAGCCGACCATCCCTGATGCGCCGCCGCCGCAATACCAAGTAATGCCACCGCGCCCCAGACATTGCGAACGTTCGCCGCAAAGATGATGGGCGTGGCCATGATCGCACAGATCAGCATGGTCGTTTTTCTCGCCCGGTTCAAACTCCATCCGCGTTTCAGCAGCATCGATGCAAGCCACCCTCCCGCAATGCTTCCCGCATCTGCCATCACATAAATCGCCACCAGCGGCGGCCCCAGCGCGACGAGACTGAGTCCATGCTCGCTGTTGAGAAACTTCGGCAGCCAGAAAAGCAGGAACCACCACACCGGGTCGGTGATGAACTTGCCCATGACGAAAACCCACGTCTGTGGCAGCCTCAGTAATTGCGCTGTGGGAATCCCCACAGCGGGCGCCTCGGGATCGCTCTCGATCCACGCCAGTTCCTCTCCGCTCAGCCTGCGATGCTCACGCGGCCGCCGGTAAATCGTAAGCCACCCCACCAGCCACGCCGAACTGAAAATGCCGGTGAACACAAAGGCGAACCGCCACCCCAGCGTGACTGCAATCCAGGGCACCATCAAAGGCGCCAGAATCGCGCCGACATTCGAGCCCGAATTGAAAATGCCTGTAGCCAGTGTGCGTTCCCTGCGAGGGAACCACTCCGAGACCGTCTTCACGGCAGCCGGGAAATTCCCCGACTCTCCCAACCCAAGCAGGAATCGCGCCACGCCGAATCCCCACGCCGTGTGGACCAGCGCGTGCCCCATCGCGGCGAGACTCCACAACCCGATCGCCACCGCATAACCGATCCGCGTTCCGAAACGATCGATGAACCGACCCACCACAAGCAGACCCAGCGCATACGCCGCCTGAAACGCCGTTACGATATAGCCGTACTGAATTTCATTCCATCCAATGATCGACTGCAGTTGCGGCGCAAGCACACCAAGCACCTGGCGATCCACGTAGTTGATCGTCGTCGCGCAGAAAAGCAACGCGCAGACGCGCCACCGATACCCGCCCGTCGAGCGCGTGCTCACTGAGGTTCACAATATAACTTGGTCAACGAAGTTTTGGTTCACGACATTCTCGACACCACCGAATTCATCGACATCCACACCCACCTCTTCGCCCCGGAATTCGGTGACCTCGGGCTGTGGGGCATCGACGAACTTCTCACCTACCACTACCTCGAGGCCGAGCTCTTCCGCTTCCACACCATTTCGCACGGCCAGTATTTCGCGCTGAACAAACCAGCGCGCGCCGACATCATCTGGAAGACCCTCTTCCTCGATAACTCGCCTCTATCCGAATCCGCCCGCGGGGTGATCGCCGTGCTCAATGCGTTTGGCCTCCCCACCGAGTCGGCATCGGTCGATCCCATTCGCCAGTTCTTCAAAGAACAGAAGCCTGAAGAACACCTCTCCAATGTTCTTCGTCTTGCGGGAATCAGCGCGGTCGTCATGACCAACGATCCCGGGGATCCGAACGAAGCGCGTTTATGGCAGGACGGCTTCCGGTTCGATCCCAGATTTCTCCCCGCGCTGCGCCTCGATGGCATACTGAACGAGCCATCCCGGCAGCTTTCGGATCTGGAGGCGCGGCGCCTGCTTGACGCCTGGCTCACTAGGATGCGCCCGGTCTATATGGCCGCGTCCCTGCCGGATTCATTCCAGTTCCCGGCCGATGACCGTCGAACGGCGCTTCTCAAAAACGCCGTGCTCCCCGCATGCCGCGCTTTCGATATCCCGCTGGCGCTCATGATCGGCGTGCGGCGTCAGGTGAATCCGGCTATAGGACTCGCGGGCGATGCGTCCGGTCGCGCCGACATGCGCGCAATCGAGGCGCTGTGCCGCGACTACCCCGAGAACCGCTTTCTGGTAACCGTCTTGAGCCGCGAGAACCAGCACGAGCTTTGCGTCTACGCGCGCAAGTTCGCGAACCTCACCCCGTTCGGCTGCTGGTGGTTCTTAAACAATCCGTCAATGGTGGAAGAAATCACGCGCGAGCGTCTCGAAATGCTCGGAACAACGTTCATTCCGCAGCACTCGGATGCGCGCATTCTCGAACAGCTGATCTATAAATGGCGAAACACGCGCCGCACGCTGGCGCCCGTGCTGGCGAAGAGCTACGAACTAATGGTGGAGGATGGGCGGCCGGTGTCCCGCGCCGATATCGAACGCGACGTCACGAGCCTGTTCCGCGGCAACTTCGAACGAATCTGTCACTCCCGCGCATTCACACCGGACGCAAGATAACCGCCGTCGACCGCGATACACTGACCTGTCAAAAAGCTAGCCCCATCGGAGGCAAGCAGTACCGCCGCGCCAACCAACTCCTCGGGCTTGCCGAACCGGCCCATAGGCGTCCTCATCAACATTTCGTCTCCCCGCGGCGTTCCCACAATCAGCGAACGATTCAATTCCGTGGGAAACACACCCGGCGCAATGGCGTTCACGCAAATCCCATCCCGCGCCCATTCGCACGCAAGACTTTTGGTCAGGGAGAGCACCGCCGCTTTCGAGGCCGAATACGCCGCCACTTCATGGAACGCAAGAAACGAACCCAAAGACGCGATGTTCACAACCCGCCCTTTGCCTGAGGCCTTCAGCGGTTCGTAAAAGCTCTGACATGCACGCAGCACGCCGGTCAGATTGGTATCCAGAATCCAGGCCCACTCCCCCTCACCGATGTCCGCCGTCGGCTTCTTCAACGTGAGGCCAGCGGCATTGATCAGAATGTCGATCCGCCCAAATTTCTTGAGGATGGCATCACGCAGCATGTCGACCGACTCCCGGCGTAATGCGTCGACCGAATGAACCATCGTGCGGCGGCCCACCTCTTCGATCTCGCGGCAGACTTCCTCCAGCTTCTCGCGCCGCCGCCCCGACGGAACCACATCCGCGCCATGCCGCGCCAGACCGACCGCAAGTGTCCTGCCGATCCCCGAAGTGGCGCCAATCACCACGGCCACACGGCCGGATAAATCGAAAACGTTCTGCATCTTAATTCGGTATTTCCGGAGTCCGGTCGTCCTTCGGATCGGCCCATCGATCGTTCGGCACAATCGGAGCCCAACCCGGGCGCAGCGGATCCTGGTCGTAAGGATAGCCGCCCAGACGCTTGTACAGTTCGTTATACTCCGCGAGCTTATCGCGGTTCAATCGGACTCCGAGCCCCGGACCCTTCGGCACGCAAATCGTGCCGTTCTCATATCGCATCAGGCCCCCTTCGATGATGTCGCCTGTGAGGTGATGATAATGCGCATCGGCTGCGAAGGAGAGGTTCGGGATCACGGCGCCCAAATGCAGCATCGTCGCCAGCTGAATTCCGAGTTCACCCGAGGAATGCACGGCCACCCCAAGCTGAAACGCCTCGCAAATCCCCGCCGCTTTGATGCAGGCGCGAATCCCGCCCCAGAACGTCGTATCGAGCAGAATCACATCGACAGCCGTATCGAGGGCATTCGCCGCCAGCTGTTCGAGATTGACGACCACCGTATTGGTAGCCAGCGGAATCCGCGTCATCTCGCGCGCCCGGCGCATACCGTTCAATCCGAATACCGGGTCTTCGAGGTAGTCGTTGCGCAAACCCTCTATCGCGTGGCTGAACCGGATCGCCGTCTCGGTCGACCACACCGCATTCGGGTCGAATCGCAGCGAATCGCCGGGGAACGCGGCCGCCAGCGTGCGATACGCCTCCAATTCATAGTCCGGATGAAACACGCCGCCCTTGAGCTTGTGAGTGGTGAATCCGAAGCGGCGCTTGAGTTCGCGCGTCGTTTCCACCAGTTGCTCGATCGTCCTGACTTCGCCTTCGCCGGTTCCCGAATTTGCATAGCGGAAGAAGCAGTACGAAGCGAAAGGCACGCGATCGCGCAGGCGCCCGCCGAGAATGTCGCAAACCGGAACGCCCCACGCCTGCCCGAGAATGTCGAGACACGCAAACTCCAGCGCCGCGAGAATCTGTGTCCGGTTGTTATAGAGCGATGCCGTCGGGTTCGAGATCCGAAAGCGCATCTCCTCGATCCGCGCGGGATCGTGCCCTGTAAGATAACTCTTCATCGAACGAAATGCAGCCTCAGCGGACTCCCCGCCACCACCCATCTCGCCCAGACCAACGATGCCGTTGTCCGTCTCCACTTCCACGATGGTCCGCACGAAGCGGCCCCAGTGGCATCCGTTCGCATGGCGCAAAGGGGCTTCCAGCGGGACAGTCACAGTGGTCGCACGGATGTCCCGGATGCGCATAATTGGTTTCATCCTATAACGAAGACATTTACTGAACAGATTCAAGGTTGGGGGAATGTATTGATATGAGTCCTTTGTATCGAAAAGGCTGCTTGTTGTTGGCCGTTCTGGCGGCCGGCGTCGTTCTCGCCCAAAACAGACGGTCTGTCGACGACAACTCGCTGAAGAACGCGGCGAGGAACGGCGACGAATGGCTGACCTACGGCCGCGATTACGCCGAGACCCACTTCAGCCCGCTGAAACAGATCGACACCTCGAACGTAAAGAGGCTGGGGCTGGCCTGGTCCTGGGAGACAGAGTCGCCAGCCGGCGCGCGCATCGAAGCCACTCCGTTGTTTTCGAACGGCGTGCTCTATGCCAGCCTCGGCTGGAACGTCCTGGTGGCAGTGGATGCGCGGACGGGCAAACTGAAGTGGCGGTGGGATCCCGAGCTCCCGCGCAAACACATCTCCGAGATCTGCTGCGGAGCGGTCAACCGTGGCGTCGCTCTGTATAAGGGAAGGGTCTATGAGGGTCTCCTCGACGGCCGTCTTGTGGCGCTCGATCAGGAAACCGGCAAAGTGATCTGGTCGGTCAAGACAACCTTCGATGACGACACCGTCCTGAGCGCCGCCGTGCGCGTGGTGAAGGGAAAGGTCATCGTTGGCAGCAGCGGCGCGGAGCAGGCCGTGCGCGGCTACTTCTCTGCCTACGACGCCGAAACAGGCAAAATGGCGTGGCGCTTTTACACGGTGCCTGGCGATCCGTCAAAACCCTTCGAGCAGCCGGAGCTGGCGATGGCCGCTAAGACGTGGAACGGCGAATGGTGGAAGATGGGCGGCGGCGGTACCGTCTGGGACTCCATGGCCTACGATCCCGATGCCGACCTGCTTTACATCGGAGTGGGCAACGGCGGCCCCTGGGACCGCAATCTCCGCAGCCCCGGCGGCGGCGACAACCTGTTCCTGGCATCCGTGATCGCGGTGAAACCGGATACCGGAAAGCTGGTGTGGTACTTCCAGGAGACGCCGGGCGACGACTGGGATTACACCTCAACCCAGCCCATGGTTCTCGCGGATCTCACCATCGGCGGCCGAAAGCGCAAGGTCCTGCTGCACGCACCAAAGAATGGCTTCTTCTATGTTCTGGACCGGATCACCGGCGAATTTATCTCCGGCGCGCAATATGCAAAGCGCGTCACCTGGGCCACGGGGCTCGATGCGAAAGGACGTCCGATCGAAGCGAAAGGTGCCCGCTACGGCATCAATCCGGTTCTGATCTCGCCCGGGAACGGAGGGGCTCATAACTGGGAGGCGATGGCGTACAGCCCGTTGGCGGAACTGGTTTACATCCCGGGGACCGAAGGCGGCGCTCGATATGCGCGGGATCCGAAATTCGTTTTCCGCAAGGGAACGCAGAACGCCGGGATGAGCACGATGCAGCGTCCCCGCGATCTCAACGGAAACGTGATTCCGCCGGATCCGCCGGATGTGCCTGTGACCGAGCCGGAAGGAGCGGAGAATCAGCCAAAAGCCACGGGTGGCTTTCTTGTGGCCTGGGATCCGAAGGCAAACAAGGAACGCTGGCGGGTGCCTGCGGTCGGGGGTTACCTTCGCGGCGGCGCGACACTTGCGACCGCAGGCAACCTGGTGTTCCACGATTCGAAGGCTTACAACGCGGAGACCGGCGAGAAGCTCTGGGAAGTCGATGTCAGTGATAACGTCGCGCCAATCACTTACATGCTCGACGGAAAACAATACGTCACGGTGTTTGCGCGAGGTTATCCCAACAGCCGCCTCTTCTCATTCGTCCTTGACGGAAAAGAGCAGATTCCGCCGTTGCCGCCGAAACCCTGAGGTGGAACCGGGCGCGGCGGGTCGTCCTCGATGTGGACCTGTTGGCACCAACGCGCTGGTCGCGACCGATGCTGCGGCGACGATCTGGTGTTCTTCTGTTATCGGAGCTATTTCGGGACTTGGAAATCCGCTCCACGCCTTGATTCTGACCGCCGCGGTTTTAACAACGAACATCGTTCTCCGTCCGATGGCTTATCGTCTTTATCCAGCACAGGCTTCGGGGCAGCACGAGGCTTACTGGTTCGAGCTCATCTGCCGTCCTGCGGACGAAGCACACATGCGAGCTCTGCGACTGCAGGAGATGTCGAGGAGTTCGCTCACTCTGACGGGGCGGCGCAGCGAGGATAATTGAGGGCACGCCAAGATGAAGGTCACTTCACAGTTCAAGTGACTCGGCCGTCACGATAACGCAATTGAGCAGCTCGTCGTGAGGTTATCTTTTGGAAGCCGGTGTCAGCTCTGTGAGCTGGGCGGTGCACACGCAGGTGTTGGAATAGTCGCGTTCAGGGATGCTGGTTTCGCAGGCTCCACGCGCTCGGTGCGTGTTTTCGCGATAGGGCATGATTTGAAATACGGGCGTCACATTCCCCGCATCCGGCTGTCGAGCCGATCCTCTGTACGCCGGAGAAGAAAGTGTCTAATGATTAGAGGTACGAACCCGAATGCCGTTCGGGGGCGCGATCATCCCCTTTGAAGTCGGGTCCTCCTGCATATCGCGGGGAAGATCCGTGAGAATGGCACCCGCCAGCGGAGGAGGCCCGTTCACGTCGCCAGAACGGCGTGTTGTCCTCGCTCGGTGTTGCCGCCGCATCGTCAGCTTGCCATTCCGCTCGAAAATGCTGCGTTTCGAAATGCTCGGTTCGTGATTTGGAACGGCGAATGCAGCACCGACGGCCATGGCCACTGTAAAGCGGGAGGACGAGTTCGTCACGACCGACATCCCGGCCCGTCTGGACCGTTTGCCGTGGAGTCGATGGCATACCACCGTCGTCATTGCACTTGGAATCACATGGCTGCTCGATGGTCTGGAAGGCACTCTCGCCGGATCTCTGGCGGGAATCCTCAAACTCCCCGTCACCCTGGGAATGACGGACGCCCAAATCGGCCTCTCCTCAACCATCTACCTGCTCGGTGCGGTCGTGGGAGCTGTCGGGTTTGGGTACGCTACGGACCGGCTGGGTCGAAAGCGTCTCTTCAGCCTGACTCTCATCCTGTATCTCAGCGCGACGGCCGCCACCGCTTTCTCCTGGAACTTCGCCAGCTTTTCCTTCTTTCGGGCTCTCACAGGCGCGGGAATCGGTGGCGAATATGCCGCGATTAACTCCGCAGTGGACGAGTTGATCCCCGCCGGAGTGCGCGGTCATGTCGATCTCATCATCAACTCAACCTTCTGGCTGGGAGCCGCTCTGGGTTCGGGCGCCTCGCTCGTCGTTCTGAAAGACGGTCTCTTTCCGGTAGACATGGGATGGCGTTTCGCTTTCGGAATCGGGGCGTGTGTCGGCCTCGGGATTCTGTTTATGCGCCATCACGTCCCGGAAAGCCCGAGATGGCTGCTGATTCACGGGCGAGCGGGGGAAGCGGAGCAAATCGTTTCTGAAATTGAAAGCAAAGTATCGCAGCACCACAAGCTCAAACTTGCGCGGCCCCACGGAACCCTCGAGCTGCGAACGGAGAGCCACACGCCTCTCAGCGCGATCTGGCAGGCGATGGCGCATCAGCATCGGCGCAGGTCCGTTCTGGGTTTCTCTCTGATGGTGACGCAGGCATTCTTCTACAACGCGGTGCTTTTCACCTACGGTCTGGTTCTGCTTCGGTATTACAGAGTTCCCGCCGCGCAGCTCGGCCTTTATCTCGTGCCGCTGGCGATCGGAAATCTGTTCGGGCCCATTCTAATGGGCCGGCTCTTCGATACTGTGGGCAGGAAAAAAATGATTGCCGGCACTTACATCCTGTCCGGTCTGCTGCTGGCTTTGGCCAGCTGGTTCTTCCTGCAGAACCAACTCACGGTGGCGACGCAGACGATCGCATGGATGATCGTATTCTTCGTCGCTTCCTCCGCCGCGAGTTCGGCATATTTGACGGTCAGCGAAATTTTCCCGCTTGAGATTCGAGGGCTCGCAATCGCGGTGTTCTATGCAAGTGGCACCTTTGCGGGAGGCGTCTTCGGACCTGCTCTTTACGGCTATATAGTAGGCACGGGATCGCGCGTTTTCCTGTTCTGGGGCTATATCGCGGGCGCTGCTCTGATGGTGGTTGGCGGACTGACCGAGGTCTGGCTCGGCGTGAATGCGGAGCGCAAATCGCTGGAATCCATCTCGGCGCCGCTTTCGAGCAGGACCTGAGTATGCCTGAAGATCAAGCACGCAATCTGCGCGCTCGACCCGGCGTCACCGCAGTAAAGCGCTACTCGTTGAGCATCCGGTTTCCTTATGGCGCCTGCCCGAAACTGCCTGCGGATTTATTCAAGGCCTCGGCCGCCCGGATAATGAAGTAGCCGTGCACCTGGCAAAGTGCACGGCGCGCCGAATTGAAGAAAACATCCGGAAGAGGAAAACGAATATATGCGATTCTCGGGCAAAGTCGTACTGGTTGCGGGCGGTACGGGAGGACTGGGGCACGCCGTAAGCCTGGCGTTCGTCGAGGAGGGTGCGACGGTGATCGTCAGCTATCGAGACCAGGAAGAGTTCGCCGCGTTGAAAACCGCCGCTGGAGCAAATCGACCCGTAAATGGCGATGCGGTGGATGTAACAGATGAATCCGCTGTCGGTCAATTCATTAACCAGACTGTGGCAACGTATGGCCGGCTGGACGCAGTCGTTAATGCGGTGGGTGGATATGCCGGAGGCCCGAAACTGTGGGACGTCGAAATGAAAGTCTTCGACCGGATGATGGCGTTGAATCTTCGCTCAGGACTTATTCTGTCGCGTGCCGCGATTCCCGCGATGCTGAAGGCGAGGCGTGGAGTGTTCATAAATGTAGCGTCAAAGTCCGCCTTTGAACACGCTGCCGGCAACGCCGCTTATGCAGCATCGAAGGCGGCCGCCGTGGCGATGATCGATTCGCTCGCTGAAGAATTAAAGGGCACGGGGGTGCGGGCGAATTCGATTCTTCCGAGCATCATTGATACCGAAGCCAACCGCAAAGCGATGCCGGACGCCGATTTTGCGAAGTGGCCGAAGGCTCAGGACATTGCGCAGGTGGTCCTGTTCCTGTGCAGCGAGGCCGCTAAAGTTATTCACGGCGCAGCGATTCCAGTCTACGGCGCTGATTGAGATCGAGGTCCGTAATGCGGAAGGGGCCGGTCTGACTCGTATGCGCCCAGATCCGGCGCCCTTCCCGAAAAGCCATCGGTGATGGTCGGAAGATCGATTCCGGCATCGACTGCGGCTGAACCCGGCTTCAAACGGAAATCGTAGTCCTCGGTTCTGTAAATCCGCTGTGGGTCGGACGCATCCGGCATCGGCACCCGGCGAAATATATCGTAGTCCACGAGCACACTGTGTTTGTCCTGTCCAGTCGCTTCGCTATAGTCCTTCAGCGTTTTGAAGTGGCGAGCGAGGGGAGTCTTCTCGAAATCCGCCGCCGTGCCAAAGGCGGGGGTGTTCCATTCAAACGAGTCCGCGATCCCGGCGTTCGGCCGAAAACCGTTGTAATCCGAGCTCGTATAGTTTGTGTAGGTCGTGATCGCGAACACCGGTTCCATTGCGCCCTGGGCAAGAACCAAATTGTTGCGGAACGTCTCGTTGGATGCCGGCCCGGCCCGGCCTTCTCCGATGATCGTGTTGTTGTAAGTCAGAATCCCCGAGGACCCCTCGATGTATTTGAGCGAGCCGGTGGGTGTGTTGTAGATAAGGTTCTGGTAAAAATACACCGGACCGCCGAACACCGGCTGAACGCTGAGGGCGCCCGCCGCCGAGTTGAAGCAGCGATTGCGAAACACTCGGATGTTCCGGGCGCCGCCGTCGGTTTCGATGCAGTTGTCGCCCATGTTGAAAATGTCGTTGTTGTAGAAATCGATCGCCAGCGGCACGCGATCCGGAATATCGTTCGGCGACCCGTCGGGAGTGCCGTACGTGGCGATGTCGACGCCGTCGTGCCAGTTCGCAATGTAGTTGTACGCCACCACGTGACCCTGACCATAGACTTTGATCGCATACTCGGATTTGAGCAGTTCCGGATATCCGGGAAATTTCGACCATGGCATTCCGTTCCAGCCCATCATCTTGTCGGGGTCGTGCCGCCCGATTAGCACGTTGTCGGCGATGTAAAAATTCTTCGATCCGGACCAGTCCGACTGGACGGCCCGTCCGACATCGACCAGCTTCGAATGCTTCAAAGTAAAACCGCTCGATCCGGCAATCCCTTTGATCCCGAGCAGAAACGCGACGTTGGTATTGCGAAACGTGATGCCTTCGAAATAGTTATAGTTCGCGCCCATCAGGTTGAAGAAGGTCTGACAGCCGTCGCCGTCGAAGATTACCTCTCCGTCCCCCGCCGCCCTGATGACAATCGGCTTGTCGGGCGTGCCACTTTGTGTGAGGTAGTATGTGCCGTCGAACAGGTTGCCCATCGCGAGGTATCCAGGCCGTGGCTGTCCATTCATGTAGTGGAAGCGGTCTCCGATATAAAGTCCCGCATGCACCAGAATGGTGTCGCCAGGCTGGACTCTTGGAGGAAAGGCATTCTCGTAATCGAAATGGGCGAGACCCATGTAGTATGCGGCCATCAGCCCTGTGAACGCGGGCTCCTGTTTCTTGCCCTGCCAATCGACCGGATATACGTGATAGAGATGTCCGCCTTGCGCGGGCTGCGGCTCTTTTCGCGTACGAACGGTAATCGTCTTCTCAGCGGTGCCCGTGACGCCATCCGGATCACTTAGGTTGAAGCGGCATTCGTATTCGGTATCCGGCTCAAGGTTGAGGATGCTGCCTGCGAACATATTCGCGGCAGTGTATTTGAAAAGCGGAAAACGCGGCTCCGATCCCGCCGCTCCGGGTCCCGGAGCGATGCCGATCTGTTCGCGTTGCAGACGCATAAGAGGCAGCGCCTTGCGCCACTGTTGCTCACCTCTCCGGCGATAAGTCACATCGACGCGTGCATCACGATTGTCGTCGCCCGAGATTTTCCATTCGAATCCGAGTGAAACGAGAGTGGGCGGTTCGGCGACAAACTCGCCGGCGGTCACTGCTCGTTGCGTGCCAATCTGGGCGGCCAAAGGCCAGACGAGCAGGACCAACAATAGAGTTAATGGATGGCGCATGGAGGCGATTTCTTCTCAACGATTATGGCGCAAATATCGCGTAGCAGACCCGCCGGCCAAAACAGGCGGTTGGCATCCCGCTGAGATGCGCGCTCGGCGGGAGCGACGGCAAACCGATCGAACAACGGTTCATGTGTTTGCGACGAATCAGCCGGAGTTGGCTGGCGGCTCGTGAGCCGCTGATCCGGGAGCTCGCCTGGCGACCGCTGGATGCGACGATCAGAGAACGAAGCCGGTGATCCGGAATCGCTTCGGTATTTCTCCCAGTCGGGCGGACCTGGTGTCCGCCTCACCCTTATCGGCGCGGTCACGTAAGTCTGGCCGTTCCTGGCACACGCGAAATGCTTGATGAGGTGCGAGTTTGTATCTCGAACATCAGGACCCGCAGCGCTGGCCTTCGGAATTGCGGCGACCGGAATCCGCGCACATACACTGGTATCAGGCCACCTTGAAAATCAGAGTTTTGCTCATTTCCGCTCTGCCGTTGTTGCCCTGGTCGGCAAGGGCGCAGAGTCTCACGCCAGGGCAGCCGATAGCGCCGAGCGTCGAGAGCACTGCGGAACTGGTCGGCGTCCTGTCGGAGTTAACTGAACTGCAAAAGCTGTCTGCCGGCACGGCGCCCGCGGATCGATGGCGAGTTCTCTGGCTGCACCAATACATTTCGGAACGGATTATGGCCACCTCCCTCCAGGTGGATGCCACTATTGCCCAGATCGACAACGAGATTTCTCGTGCCAATGAAGTGCACAGCTATCTCGCCGACCGCCGCGACCGCACCGTTAACCGGTTGAACCTGCTGAGCGTCATCGTCGGCGGAGGTCTCGGGGCCACCAGTTCGGGCCTGCAGCTCTCATCGACGTTAAGTAAGCCTGCAGCCGGGGTCGGTATTGGAGCCGGAGCCCTGTCAGCCAGCCTCGCTGTCGTCGGCATCCACGCGCAGAAGGGCGGGAACAGCCGATTCGACTTTCAATCCAACATGCTTGCCGAGTTTTTCGATCGTCCCGCTCTACCGGACAGTCACTACCCCGCAATGATCTGGACTTTCCTGAATGAGCCCGCGCCGAATGGTCCAAATGGGCTCACGCGCAAGCAGCAGCTGATTCAAACCTGGGTCGAGGTCAAGCGGATCGATTCGCTCGCAAGCGTAGATAAAATTGACCGCCTTACCAGTCAGCCATCCGAAAGGGTCGACCTCAGTATCGATGACTTTGAAGATCGCGCCGCTATGCTTCAGGATATCCGCGCCAGAGTTTCGTTCCTGAAGCGCGACCTCGGAGCACTGATCGCTGCGCTGCCGCCCGTGGGCGAGCTTTCACACCAGGTTCAGCAGGGTCCGTGCGCTACCTGGGACGATGAAGGCCGAATACGCCCATGCCATACCGGAGAACCTGCGTCGCGAAATTAGGGACGGAGATTTTGCCGGCCTCGGGATGAAACACGCCCGCGTTTGATCGAAGCGCCCTCAAAACGCAGGCGCCGGGGCCTGACCGTTCGCGCTGCCGCAAAGGCCAATCGCGACGATGATATAAATCGGCGAACACCTCATGCGGCACGCTACTTCAAACCCAGCGCAATCGGCACCAGCTCATCCATCGTCTTGACGTAGTGCATCTTTATATCGCCGATCTGCTCAGCCTTCAGGTCTTCCTTAACATTCACCTCATTCTCAGCGGGCAGAATAATCTCCGTCACGCCGCTCCGCTTCGCCGCCAGCACCTTCTCCTTGATCCCTCCGATCGGAAGGATCTGCCCCGTGAGCGTAATCTCGCCTGTCATTGCGAGATTCTCCCGCACACATCGGTCGGTGAGCATCGATAACAGCGCGGTCGCCATCGTGACGCCGGCCGAAGGCCCGTCCTTGGGAATCGCGCCCGCGGGCACGTGAACGTGAATGTCGCTGCTCTTGAAAATGTCCGGATCGATCCCGTATTTCGTCGCGCTGGCGCGCACCCAGGTCAGCGCGGCCTGCACCGATTCCTGCATCACCGACCCCAGTTGCCCGGTCATGATCAGGCCCTTACTTCCGCCCGGCATACGCCCTGCCTCGATGAACAGTACATCGCCGCCCACCGGAGTCCATGCAAGCCCGACAGCCACGCCCGGCCGCCGGGTACGTTCGGCAACTTCGGAATCCGGCCTGTGCCGCGGCGCCCCAAGCGACTCCTCCACGATCGCCATCGTGATCTCGGTCACAGGTTCCTTGCCCTCCGCATATCGCCTCGCGGCTTTGCGGCAGACCGTTCCTATCTCCCGCTCCAGATTGCGTACGCCGGCCTCGCGCGTATAACGCCGCACGATGAACCGCACCGCGTCGTCCCGAAACTCGAGCGGCTTACTTTCGTCGAGGCCGTTCTCCGTCTTCTGACGAGGGATCAGGTAACGAAAGGCAATCATCACCTTTTCCTGTTCCGTGTAACCCTGCAGCTCAATAATCTCCATGCGATCGAGCAGAGCCCCGGGAATCGTATCGAGCACATTCGCCGTCGTAATGAACAAAACCCGGGAAAGATCGAACGGCACATCCAGATAGTTATCGCGAAAGGTGGAGTTCTGTTCCGGGTCAAGCACCTCGAGCAGCGCCGAAGCCGGATCGCCGCGGAAATCGCGTCCGAGTTTATCCACCTCGTCCAGCACAAATACCGGATCGTTCGCGCCGGCGCGCCGCAGCGCCTGCATGATCTGGCCCGGCATGGAACCTATATAGGTACGCCGATGCCCGCGGATTTCCGCTTCGTCATGCATGCCGCCCATCGAAATTCTCTGGAACTTCCGGCCCAGGGAACGCGCGATCGAACGGCCGAGCGACGTCTTGCCCACCCCAGGCGGTCCGACGAAACAAAGGATGGGTCCCTTAAGCTTCGGCTTGAGCTGCATCACGGCCAGGAAATCCAGAATCCTGTTCTTTACCTTTTCCAGATCGTAATGATCCTCATCCAGAATCTCCGCCGCACGCTGCACATTGACGGCTTCTCCTGATGAGACGGACCAGGGCAGAATCGAAAGCCATTCGAGGTATGTGCGCGCCACGGTGTGCTCGGGGGACATCGGGCTGATCCTGCCGAAGCGGTTCAACTCCTTGAGCGCCTCCTCTTTGACCTCGTCGGGCATCCCTGCCTTCTCGATCTTCAGGCGGAGTTCCTCGGCCTCCTGTTCGCGGTCGTCGCCTTCGCCCAGCTCCTTCTGGATCGCCTTCAGTTGCTCGCGAAGATAGAATTCGCGCTGGCTCTGCGAAAGCTGACCTTGCACCTGCGATTGAATTTTCTGCCGCAGTTCCAGCAGCTCCACCTCGCGCGCAAGTTGCTGGTTGATGAACTGGAGCCGCACCCGCGCATCGCTCTGTTCCAGAACCGACTGACGCTCGATGTGGCTCAAGCTGGGAAGCGCCCCCGCGATGAAATCCGCCAGCCGTCCGATCTCCGTGATATTGCCGGCCGCTGTGGCCACGTCGTCCGATAGATTCGGCGTTGCCGCCACAATCTGGGTGAACTCGCTCAACACGTTTTGCCGCAGCGCTGTTAGTTCCTGGGTAATTTCGGGTTCAATCTCCGGCAGGCGCTCGATCTGGGCTCGCAGAAACGGCTCGCTCGAAATGTAGTTGCGGATCCTCATCCGGGACGTGCCTTCGCAGAACAGCAGCTGCCCTTCGCGCATCCGAACGATCTTGTGAATGATCGCGACCGTTCCCGTGCTATGCAATTCGTTCGGTCCGGGAACGTCCGTGCGCGGATCGATCTGCGACACCACCCCGATCAATCTGTTCTCACCCAGGGATTCCACCAGCGCCACCGAAGTTGGCCGCCCGACGCTCAAAGGGAGCAGGGCGTTAGGAAACAAAACCGTGTCGCGCACCGCAAGGATTGAAAGTTCCTCCAGTTGAGGCGCTTCGGGCTGTTCTGCGGGTGGGGTTGTTGTTTCCTCTGGGATCGGGATCTCGGCGGGGAGGGATTCCATGCTTAAAGAGTAACGGTGCAGCACTCCAAAAGGCTACCGGCCGAGCCCGCATGAACGGGCTGCGCGACCCTTCACTTCCGGCCCGGACTCCCGGTGTTTGCAGCCGGCTCGCCGATCGGATAGCAGCCGAGAACCCGCATCATATCCGCCAATTCCGCCAGATGTCCCAGAGCATTACGCGACGCCGGTTCTTCCACGTGCCCGAGAAAATCCAGGTAGAAGAGATATTCCCACGGTTTGCCCCTGAGCGGTCTCGACTCGATCTTGGTGAGATTCAGATCGCGCAATGCGAATGCGCTCAATGAGCGGAATAAAGCTCCGGGCGTATTTCTCGTGGAAAATACGACCGTTGTCTTGAATCGCACTCCCGATTGAGGTCTAATTAGTTGAGGTTTAATAAAGCGAGGGCCGCGTTTCGGCCTCTCCAGCAGAAAAAAACGTGTAAAGTTTCTCCGGTCATCCTCAATCGATTTCTTCAGAATCCTGCCGCCGTAGATTTCGGCGGCGGTGGCCGACGCGATCGCGCCGGCGTCATCCAGACCTTTCGCCATCAGCATCTTCACGCTGCCTGCTGTGTCGTAGAAGGGAGTTTTTTCGATTTGGGGATTCTCCTCGAAGAACCTCCGGCACTGATTTAAAGCGACGGGATGGGAATAAACTCTCCGGATCAGCGGGAATTGGACGCCTGGACCGGCGATCAGATTGTGGACAACCCGGACGAACGTTTCGCCGCGGATCGAAAGGTCGTATTTAAGAAGATAATCGTAATTGTCATGAACGGATCCGTGCAAGGTGTTCTCAATTGGGATCACTGCTCCGTGACATTTTCGGTTTACGACCGAGAGGAAAACCTCTTCAAAAGTCTCGAGTGGTATCAGAACGGAATCATCGCCCGTCAGTTGATTTGCGGCGACCTGGCTGAACGCCCCCGGCTCTCCCTGAAATGCGATTCGGCGCTTCAAACCCATTCTCACTTTCGACTTTGAATTCCCGGCCCGGTCCAGCGGCGGGTTTTTTCGTCGGGAAGTCCCAGCAGATCCATCACCCGATCGACGCTCGAATCCACCAGGTCCTCAATCGTTGCGGGCTGGTTATAAAACCCGGGAATTGGCGGGGCGAGAATCGCTCCCATTTCGGCAAGCGTCGCCATTGTCCGCAAATGCCCCAGATGAAGCGGGCTCTCCCGAACCATCAGAATCAGTCGCCTTCGTTCCTTCAATGCGACGTCCGCCGCCCGCGTAATCAGGTTCGCTGTAATGCCGTGTGCGATGGCGGACATCGTATGGATCGAGCAGGGCGCGACAACCATTCCGTCGGTGGAAAACGACCCGCTTGCAAGGGGCGCCGAAATATCGTCCGCCGGCCAGGAATACTTAGCTAATGATTTCAAATCGGCAGCCTTTTTCCCCGTCTCCAGATATAAAGTTTTTTCGCCCGAACGGCTAATGATGAGGTGTGTTTCCGCCGATGTTCTGGATAGTTTCTCAATAATTCGAAGCCCGTAAACGGCTCCGCTCGCGCCCGTCACACCTACGACTATTCTCACGGCATACCTCTCGAAAATTCGGATCTCGTTCCGAATCTGGAACAGCGTCGCATAAAATTATTGAAGCAAGAACAAGCCAGGGCTATAATCCCAACCAGGGAAGGTGCTCATTTTGGCGCAAGCGGCTGTAATCGCTATCCAGCGACAGGATCATAACATGGAAGAAGCCGGACAACGTTTGCGACGGGCGCGCGAACGGCTGAACCTCAAATTCAGGGACGTCGAGCAGGCAAGCCAGTTGATTGCGGAACACCGTAAAAACCCGGAATTCGGCGTCCTGATCAGCCGCCTCTCCGACATCGAAAATCAGGGCACTCTGCCGTCGCTATACCGGCTCTATTCGCTCTGTTGCATCTATCGTCTTGATATCAATGAGGTTCTCGGCTGGTATGGGGTTCCGGTTGAAGCCATGGCCGCCGACTCCAGTCTGGTACATCTCGAGAAGACGCATGCCATCAATTTCAGCCTCGATGGAAGCGCGGAAGCGATGCTGCCCATCTCGCTCGACCCCGGTATCGATCTGCGCCGGACATTTTTTGTGAGCGAACTGGTGCAGAGATGGGGGAAACTCCCCCTCGCCCTCATCGGCGGGATAGACGTCAAACGCTTTCGATACGGCTTCGTGGGAACCGAAGACTGGGGGATGTACCCGGCAATTCCCCCCGGATCGCTTCTCGTCATCGACGATACCAGACGCAAGATTCAGGCGTCGGGCTGGCGAACCCTCAGCGAACGCCCTATTTATTTTCTGGAGCATCGAGACGGTTATTATTGTCGCTGGTGCAGTGTGAAGGATGGCACAATTAGTCTTATTCCGGACCCGGCTTCGGAAACCCCCATTTTGAATTTCAATTTTCCCGGAGAAATTGAAGTAGTCGGGCAGGTGACAGCCCTGGCTATGAGTCTGGATCCCGAGAAGCGACGCCGTATTCGGTCCTGAGGATTTCAAGGACGACGCTAAGGTCGTCATGGAACAGTTTTCGTTCCACATCGCGCGATTCCGCCGGCACCCATGTTCCATACGGTTCGAGGGTGATCCAGTTCGCCATAATCTCCCGCCGGTCACCGTTCAGTCCTGAAAGATACTCTTCCAGTTCTTCCTTTTGGTTCTCAAGTCCGTAGCACAGCCACTCTTGAAAAACCGCCATGTGACTTTGGCGCAGAACTCTGTCGGCGTCATCTTCGCCGATCCGCTGCGAGATACCGAAGTGTTCGTAAACACCCGTATTGGCATTCCGCAGCGACGCCAGATAGGCCACCCGGCCGATCAGCGTTGGGATACCCGCTAGCGTCCGGCGCCACGACTCGGTAATCGCGGCTTCAGAGTCTGAATTCACCAGGTTCTTCTCCCAGGCATTGTACAACCCGTTCTCCCGCGGCAATAGGCCGGCGGGAAACAAGCCTCACAGCGTTCCGTTAAGGGCACTTCTTTTCAACAGTTCACCGTTCAGCCTGCCGCCCGGGGTAGACTGCGATTGTAGCGGTTAACTTAAGAGAACAAAGGACATAAGCATATGAGAAGGCTTATTATGATTTTTACGCTGACGATGTCGATCCTCGGTTTGACGGTGGCTGCCGAAGCCGGCGCCAACCCTCCCGAGTGCGGTAATAACTGTCCCTTCGTCCGCTAGAAATTCCGGTTTTTCAGGCCAGATTAAATCAAACAGACTAACAAAAAATCAAAGGATATAAAAAAAAATAAATGCGAAAGCTCA
>Ga0206845_1052_pt1 | contig 39321 bp, 36 predicted proteins | sample Alteio_BWOrgCont_19_FD_152887 | JGI IMG/M metagenome (GOLD analysis project Ga0206845, IMG submission 152887) | Enriched cells from forest soil in Barre Woods Harvard Forest LTER site, Petersham, Massachusetts, United States -... | ecosystem: Environmental > Terrestrial > Soil > Temperate forest >...
GATCCGGATGGAAAAGATGAGCTCCAGTTTACGGGCAACCTGCATCAGAACAAGCGAATCGGCTCCGAGTTCTACCAGCGGAATATTTGAGTCAATCTTTTTTGCGTCGATTCCCAACAGGCGCGCTCCGACTTCGCAGATAGTGTGTTGAATCTGCGAGCGGCGCGAGATTGTCGCATCGCCTGGCATTGACCTTAGCGACAGTTCGTTGGCGCCGCCCTCCGCCTGGGTTAAGGGAACTTCTAGTAAGCCGCTAACAAGTACCGGCTCGGCGCCATCGTGCCGATCCTGACCGCGGTTCGACTCGATCCAGAAACGTTGCCGTTCGAACGGATATGTCGGCAGGTGCACTCGACGCGGGTTTTGCCCGGCATGAACCGCATTCCAATTTATGCTCAGACCATCGAGCCAAAGCTGGCCGACCGTCGATAAGTGAGCGGCAAGGTCGGATTCGCGCGCCGGGGCAGGGCTGGAGGTAAGCGATAAGTGCGTGATCCAACCTGGCACAGCGTTGTCATTCGCAAATCGACGAGCCAAACCTGCGAGAGTGCCTCCGGGACCGACCTCGAGTAACGTGGCATCCTTTCCCTCGACCCAGGTGGAAAGGGTCGCAAGCCCCGAAGCGAAGCGCACCGTTTCCCTCAGATGGCGTACCCAATAAGCCGGATCGCTCGCTTCACCATCTTTGATCCAATCCCCGGTGAGATTAGAGATGAACGGAAGCTTCGGCCTGCCGAGCCTGATCTTGCTGCACAGATCATGGAAACGACCCATCATTGGCTCCATCATTCGCGAGTGGAAAGCGCGCGAACCGGGCAGCCGGCGTGCCGAGATGCCACGGTCGGCCAAGTCACGCTCGAGCGCGGTAGTTGCCGGTGTGGGACCCGAAACCACGCAGCGTTGGCTGCCATTGACGGCTGCCAATGACAGTTGATCGCCCAATAGCGGGTGGACCGCCTCTTCGCTGACCATAACGCCGAGCATGGAACCACTCGGAAGATCCTGCATCAGTTCGCCGCGGGCAACCACGAGCGTCAATGCATCTTCGAGAGAGAAGACGCCAGCCACACAGGCCGCCACATACTCGCCCAGACTGTGACCAATCAGTGCGTTGGGTTGCACACCGTACTGCATCCACAACTGCGCCAGGCTGTACTCGATGACGAAGAGGGCAGGCTGGGCAAACCGAGTCTGCGCCAGGCGTCGTCCGACTGCGCCTTCCTGGTTTCCATCCAACCCGAGCACGCTTTGGATGTCGAACTGATGTTGCTCCCGGAGAATGGCGGCACATGTATCGACGTGTTGCCGAAACAGTTCGATCTCCCTATACAATTCCCTGGCCATGCCGTATTGCTGGGCTCCCTGGCCGGGAAACATGAAGACATACGCTGCACCGCGAGCGCCCGACTTCGCAATGCGCATGTGGCTGGCATCCCGTTTGGTCAGTTCGCGCGCGGCTTCGGCATTATTACGACAAACCAACATTCGCCGCGCCGCAAAGTGATTGCGACCGGACTGGTGGGTATATGCGACGTCTGCCAGCGCGAGATCCGGTTTGGCCAGCAAGCGTCCGGCCAGCATGTCGGACATGCGGTCCAACGCAGTGGGGGTCCTGGCCGACAGCGTCACTAACTGCCAGGGTCGATTTGACCCCGAAACCGGTAACACTGGGACCTCCTGAGCGACAACATGTGCCAGCGTCCCGCCAAAACCGAACGAGCTGACACCGGCAACGCGGGGCAGGTCGGTTGTCCTCCATGGTATGAGTTCGGTCGGAATTGACAGCGGGGTTCCGTCGAGTAAACAGTGCGGGTTCGGAGTGCGATAGTGCAGGTTGGGCGGGATCGCCTGGCGTTCCAGAGCCAGTACAACCTTTAATAGCCCCGCGATACCGGCGGCCGCTTCAAGGTGACCGATGTTCGTTTTCACAGCACCGATCGCGCACGGTTGATCAGCGCCGCGTCCGGATAAGAGCACTGCCTTTAAAGCACGTAACTCGATCGGATCGCCCAGCACCGTGCCGGTCCCATGAGTTTCGACGTAGCTGAGTTGTGGCGGCTCTATACCCGCCTGTTGAAGCGCAGAGCGCAACACATGGATCTGGGCGTTTCCATTCGGCGCGATTAATCCGTTACTTCGGCCATCCTGGCCAACCGCCGAACCACGAATGATAGCCCGGATCGGGTCACCGTCACGCACAGCGTCTGACAGGCGCTTCATCACCAGCATCCCGCATCCCTCGCCCCGCACGTATCCGTTTGCACTCGCGTCGAAAGACTTGCACCTGCCATCGGGAGCAAGCATCCCCGAGTGCGCAAACGGAAGGCTCGATTCCGTTGAAAGGATGACATTCACTCCGCCCGCCAGGGCCAGACTGGATTCGCCGCGGCGCAGACTCTCACAAGCCATGTGAACTGCCACAAGCGATGACGAGCATGCGGTGTCGATGGCAAGGCTTGGTCCGCGCAAGTCGAGGATGTACGAAAGGCGATTGGCACTAATGCTCTGGGCGCTGCCTGTGGCAGCGTATACGTTCCAGCCATCCTTCGCAGCGTTTTGCAGTCTTTCGTAGTCGTGCGTCGAGATTCCAAGGAACACGCCGCCGGTGGTACCGGCTATTTGCGACGGTGCGATTCCGGCATCTTCAAGCGCCTCCCATGCCACCTCCAGCACCAGCCGCTGCTGCGGGTCTATGCGGCTCGCCTCGATGGGTGAGATACCAAAGAAAAACGGATCAAATCTGTCCACCTGATCCAGAAAGCCACCCAGGCCCGTCTGCGGAGGATGCATTTGGCCGTATTCGAAGGAACCCGCTGAAAGGCGTTGGGGAGGCACATTACCGGTCGCCTCAAGGCCTCGTTCCACGAGTTCCCAGAATGCTTCTATGTTCTCTGACCCGGGAAAGCGGCATCCAATGCCTACAATAGCGATCGCTTCCGCAATGGCGCTCATCTTGAAATGCCTCTCTGAACGATCTGGTGACAACCCGGGTTAAACACGATTGGCTCCTTCTCTATAGGACAAATAGGTTCTATTCCCGCAATTACGCAGCATCCTTGCACTCGTTGGATAGAAAACGCGACAGTTGCGTTATGGTCGGATAGTCCCAGAACAGCGTCGGCGAAATTGAGCGCTGTAACCACGTTTGAAGATCGTGCCCAACCTGCACCGTCATCTGTGAGTCGAGACCGTGAAAAGCAAACGGCTGCCCTGGATCGATGTCGTCAAATTCAAGGTTGAGCCGTCGAGCCAGTTGGGTCCTTAGCCAATGCGCAATTGCGTGATCCGCTACGTGCTGCGACGCCCCGGCGGATTCGATTGGCTCAACCGCATTGACAACAAACCGGTCCCAACGCGCCGCCACATCCAATGAGCCTTCGATGAAATGTCGTTTGCAGAGATGTCGCTGGACTTTGCCGCTCGACGTGCGAGGAATCTGGCCCGGCCTGAGCAGTAGAATAATGTCCGGCAAAGTTCCAATAGCCGCCGACACGGAAGCAGCGACGGCTCCGAACAAGCCGTCGATCGCTCCTACTCTAAATTCGAGTTCCAGCGCGATCACCAATTGCTCGGCCGGTCTTGAAGGGAACGAAAATGCTGCGCCGCCGCCGGGCCGTAGACGCTGATCGCAGTCAAAGGACGCGCTTTCCACGTCTTGTGGAAAGATATTTCGTCCCCTGATTACGATCAGATCCTTCAGGCGGCCGCACACATATAGTTCGCCGCCATGGAAGAAGCCCAGATCGCCGGTTCGGAGGTAGGATCCACCGTCCGAAAAGGGCATCGTTGCATGGAACGTCTCCTGACTCTGCTGCGGCCGCTGCCAATAACCCTGTGCGACGCAAGGGCCTTGTACCCAAATTTCACCGACTTCGTTGGCGCTGCACGACTTGTGCGTATCGGGATTAACGATGGCGACTTCAGTTTCCGCCAGCACCGAACCGGAACTCACCAGCGACGCGCCCTCTTGACTCGTCATCAACACGACGGCGTTTTGCGCTAAAGCTTCCTTGGAAAGGGTTAGGCATTTCACAGCGGACTCCGAAGACGCTCCCTTTTGCTCACGGCCGCTCACCATTAATGTCGATTCCGCCAACCCATAGGCTGGTAACCAGGCGTCAGAGCGAAAACCACAGGATGCGAAGGTCCTGGCAAACGTGTACAACGTATCGGCTCGGATTGGTTCGGCCCCGTTGAGTGCCACACGTACGCAACTGAGGTCCAGCGAGTCTCGCTGCTCTTGTGTGACCTTGCGGATGCACAGGTCGTAAGCAAAATTCGGGGCTCCGGTTATAGTTGCCTTGAAATCGGAAATCGCCTTTAGCCATTTGTACGGACTCACCAGGAACGAGGACGGGCGCATCAGAATGCTCGCGTGGCCCCAAAAAACCGGGTAGAGGATGCCCCCGATTAGACCGAAGTCGTGATAAGGAGGGAGCCAGAACACGCACAAGTCGTTGCTGCGGGACTGTACCCTGTGTCCAATGAGCTCTACGTTCTTGAGCAAATTGCTCTGGCCTACCATTACCCCCTTTGGTGCGCTGGTCGAGCCGGACGTATATTGCAGGAATGCGACGCTGTTCTCGTCGAGTCCCGGATCGCGCCACTCGGGCGCGCTCTCCGGCAGGGAATCTACGACTAGCCATTCAGCGACCGGTAGTTTCTCCGACCTCTGCTCCATCGCGACCACGCGCTGCAAATCGGCTGTGGTTGTGCAGGCCATCCTCGCCTGCGCGTCGTTCAGGATTGACTGCAAGCGCGGAAGCTGCCGCGCGCTACTCGGCGGATAGGCCGGGACCGGAATCGCGCCGGCATAGATGCAACCAAAAAATGCGCAGATATAGTGAACCCCAGGCTGGATTAACAACAGCACCGGTTCCCCGGTTCGCCGCAGCTTGCCTTGCAAATGAGCGCCAATCGCGGTCGCCCTGGCCAGAAGTTCACCGTAGGTGATGCGGCTGGTTGAGTCGTGGCCCTCGTCCAAATAGATGAACGCCGTGTCATTCGAAGTAAGGCTTGCGCGTCGGTTAAGTAACTCAACCAAACTCTTTGCGCGATAACTGTGGGACATAAGTGTAGTGTTTCGATATTTCCAGTCGCCGTGAAACTCGTCTGGCCGGAGATTAGCCCGGCTTGTTTGTGTATGCTCCCACCTCTACATGCGTAAACCGGAGGGAAGTTTTGCTTTTACATTTTCAGAAAACTCAAACACGGAGGTAACGTGGCCCCGAAGAATTGCCCCGCCACCTATTTGATTGGACATACGTAGGATCAGGAAACCATCGTTTCTGCGCTCCCGGGCGGATGATCTGCTCCGCCGCGATATCGGAGAAACATGAATAACATGCTCGAGGCAGATCGCCAGATCGGAGATACGGACGTAAGCCGGATTCGGAGAACTGCCGTCAATTTGGGTCATTAATCAAACACCGGCGCCGTGGTGATTTCCCACCGTTTGAGACTCGTAGGAATCCAGCCGGGTGGAGACCGGCGCCTCGTGCCTTGGTATCTCCATGTTTGAAAAACAGGATCAGATCACCGTGTCTTCTTTCCAGCACCGCCTGTCGTCTGTGGAAAACACTCCGGCGGTGGCGAACTCCATTCCAGGCGGCCGCGAAAAGTGTTCGGTATCGCGCAGCAACGGCGCTTACCATTAGCCGGGAACGCTGTTTGGAAGCAAGTCGCAAACGCCTTCATGCTCCGGATTCCCCAATTCGCTCTGCAATTCGCTCAGTTCGGAGCTGAGGTACTCAAGAATGGCGGCACGTTCCTGGTTGATAAAGAAGTGACCGCCGGCAAACCAGCGGACGTCGCAAGCGTGTGTTGTTTCTCTCCGCCACTCTTTTGCTACGTCTGATGCCGCGTATTTGTCCAGCCTGCCTGCCAAAACCGAAATTGGGATATTCAGCGGTGGACGAGCTTGATATTGATAGGTTTCTGCCAAAAAGAAATCTGCCCGAAGAGTGGGAAGCAGCACTGCCATTAAATCACGGTCACGCAAGACTTCGGGAGGCGTTCCGCTGAAGTCTTCGAGTGCTGCAATCAGTTCGGCGTCGGAACATAGGTGTAGCTCTCTCAATCGTCGGCGCGCTTGAGGCGCGTCGCAGCCCGACACGAACAGCCGTTTAGGCGTGGGCAGACCATGCACATGGCAATAACTTGCAACTTCAAAGGCGATCAATGCGCCCAGACTGTGGCCGAAGAACGCGAAAGGCAGATCATCCTGACCGAGGACGATCTTAGCGATTCCTCTCACGAGCTCCGGCATCGATCGGTAAGGCGCATCGCCGAATCTGCTGGCGCGACCGGGAAGTTGTAGAGCGCAGACATCAATAGTGCCATCGACCTTCGCCTGCCAGCCCGCGAAACTCGCCGCACTACCACCCGCGTAGGGAAAGCAGAATAGCCGCACGCGACGGGAGGGGTTTGCTGCGCGGACAAACCATCGGTTTTGTTTCAAACTACTCATCTCCTTGACCCCGGTCACTCCTGAGATTTGAATCTGTTGTCGCGGCTTCCGTTATAGTGTGCCGTAACGGTCGGCAACGTTTCAATCACTGCCGAGGCGACTAACGGGATTCGAGACGGGATTCAATACCTTATGTTTCGAGAGGTCCGTTTCGTATTCGCGGACACGAAGTTCGCCTTCTGCTTGGACATGGGCGCTTTTCTTCAAAATAACCGCGAAAGCGGTCAACATGCCGCGGGAAACGCAGCGTGCGATTAGGTGCGCGATTTCCAGTGTCCTCCAAATTCTTCCATGAGGTTTGTATGGCCACCGCAAATGCGGTGAACGTTGATCCGTTGCGGATGGTTTGTCTTTCGGCGTCTCGGCCGATGAACCCAATTAGGTGAGTCTATTCCGGTACGTAGTCTTTTCTCCCGTTTTTCCATGAGGTGCCCGTGCTGTGTCAAGCCCGTTTGCGGTCTGATTCCATCGCGAGATCACACCGGCTTCCGAGCGGAAATGAAGAGTTCCTGCTCGCCCGCCTGAACTCAAAGGGGTTTGCAATGGAGGCGAATGGATTAACCGAATTGGCCGTGTCCGCTTTTTCGGTCTGGGATATCGGGACCTTTAGCGGTATCGCGAGGCCGGTACCGTCGTATAGCATGGCAGTGCCGGTGCCGCTATTTTCCACCCAGATCGGAGTAGCGCCGAAAGCCTGGCCCCATGGATTCAATAGATTCGGATCTTGATGGTCAGCAATGCTCGCAGGATCCGAAACCAGCTTGTGGACCAGAGGAAATATAGAGCCCGCGGCGGTTGTCAGCAACAGTCCCGCGCTGTAGCGTCTGCAGTGCTGTTTCATATTGGAGGAGACTGGGCGCTGTGCGAGCATATTCCCGGCGCTGTAAAAAAAAACAAATTCGTTACCTCCCGTTTACAAAGTACGTTGTTCCAAATTAAATTCGGCAAATATTTCTCGCTTTAGGAATATTTCTTCCCAGCACCGGGTCCTCCAATTACAACGCCAGCCTGTGGCGAAACCGACTCCATGACGGTCGCGGCTCAATCCCATGCAATCCACGCTGAGCTTTCGGTGAGCGTGCGTAGAGCGGTTTTCGGTGGGGCGGAAAGCTCTACTTCTGATCTTTGTCCGGCGGTCTGACTCTGATGAACAGCTTGTCCCATTTCTGGTGTTTGCCCGATTTGGTGGGACGGCCTCCAGGAAAGGTCCGGTCCAGCAGTTGGAGAGCCGAGATCAGATCTTGCGCTGCCCATCGCCAGTTAGGCAGTTTCTGGCTGCTCGATCCGGCCACTTGGTACCCAAAGAGTTTGATCAGACCTTTGTGAATCCCGTAATCGTGCGGCTCCACGATACGCTCACGGTTCTTGTAGCGAAACCGGAGCAGGCGTTTTTTCTCAATGGCCGTCCAGATGAGCGATTGATGTTTGGGTCGACTTCCGGCGCCATGGATTTTCCCCTCTACGCCTACCTCTAGCACGTTCATGCCCTGCGCGGAAGTAGAGCTGCCAGAATGCGCTGTACCGAGGTCCGGCCGACCTGAACGCGCCGGGCGATCTCGGATTTGTTGACACCGGCGCGATGAAGTTTGCCGATCTCGGCCGCGTGGGCGATGAGCGCCGGTAAACGCCGCGGCGCCATTGCGTCCATGTCCCTGGCGAGCCGACTCGCCGGGATTCGGCTTGTCCACGGGCGGAGCATTCTGCGGTAGAACGGCGTTGGTTTTCTCCGTACTCCGTTTCCGTGCCAGCCCTTCTGCAAAGGCATGCAGCGCGGTCTTCAGCTTCCGGCCTTCCGATTCGCTCAGCGGCGCATGCGTGCTGCGATCGATGATCTGATCCAGTTCCTCCCTGTCCACATCGATCCGCTGTCGCATCGTCAGCCCTAGCTCAGATACTCCCGAAAATACCGCGTCAACGGCAACACGAGGACTTCCTTGATCGGGCGGTTCGGTTTATTGGTATGGTCGTTTTTGCCGCGCCCGGTAGTGAACCCGAGCAGTTGCCAGTTGGCCGCCCGGTAACAGGTGCCGCGAAAACGCCCGGGATCGATGAAGGTTTCCGCGAAGTAAACCGGGTGACCAGACGTCCGTTCCCAGTCGGCGGACAGGGCGCGGGTCACCTTTCCCAGAATGTGCGACGCCAGGCGGGGCACGTGCACCCAGGCCAGGATCAGAAAGCGCGAGTTATAAGCGATGAAACGGATGTTGCGCCGCCGCGCTTCCGCGTTCCACCTCTCCAAGGTGAACAAGGCCTTCAAGGCCGCGATGAGACTGGGGAAGGTGCATTCGCTCCCCCCTGGCGGCTCGGACTTTCACAAGCGCCCGGAAAGGGAAAACACCCGGCGAGTCCGTTTGCCGGACCGTTACTACGCGTTCTTCCGGGATATTCTTCACCCGGCGCTGCGATGTCTGTTCGTCGTCGGATACCACATCGGTCGCCGATTGAATGAACTCCTTCATCTTCAGTGGGATCGAGTTGATTTCGAGGAGCGCTGCATATACTTCGAGTCCACAAAATTTGGCGCGGGCAAGGCGCCATTCATGGGTGAGATCGAAGACGCGCTTAGCGTTCAGAAGGCTCACCGTGACCGGGACTATCCCAAGTGCCCTTACGTATTCTTCTGGTATGACTATCGGTTCGATAAAAATGGAGAACGCGTCGCCCGTTTTGATGGCCTCTGGAACAACGCGGTCGCCGCGCTTGCAGAGCGGATGACTGCTGAGTCTGTGGAGCCAATTGATCTTCACTTTCATGATCTCCGGAGGTCGGCGCACTATCAGATGCGCAAAGCCGGCGTCGACGCGCAAACCCGTCGGGACATCATGGGGCACGAAAGCACATCGATGGATGACCGCTACACTATGATCGATGACGAGGCGCTCGAAGAAGCCCGTCAGAGGATGGAGGCCTTTCAGCGACAGCGCGGACTGATTAATTCGGTTGAACCCGCCGACAGAATCAAGGAACTTCGTTCCGAGATTCGACGACTTGAAAGCTTGAAGGGACACGAGCTTCCGATCCAAGGCAGGAGAAAACAGGGGATCGAGTGAGATCGGAAAACCAGACTTCTAATGCAGCGCATACAGATGTGAACGGCGTTTCACGGGACGAATCCCGCAACACGGCAGAGTTCGCACATCCGAATTGCAAGGCAAGCGCATCCCATAGTCGCGTGTTTGGGTTGAAATTGAAACCAGCCCGAGGCGAACGCACTTCCGGAGAGTGGCGATAGAGTTGGTCTACGCCGCCCGATTCTTCGGTTCTTGCGCCATCAGGACATAGTCCTGCAGCACCGAGCTGACATTCCACCACCTCGCAGCTTCCTCCGATTGCCGACTATCGGGGTTCAGTAAAATTGAGCGATGTCCTTCACGGTTGTCGCACCCTTTGCCGCGAAAGGGACGTACGAAACGCCCTTCGTCCTTGAACAGGACCGCGGGAACGACTTTGGCTTCCGCACGCTTTACCATCTTCATCTGTCCAACAGCGCGGAAGGAAAGCCCGCACTAATCGGCGATGTCAGGATTCTGAAACGGGGGCAGGTTCCTTCGGGGAACTTGGAAATCAAGGTCGGCCTTTTTGAACATCTTACCGAGGAGTTCTGCTCCCTTGGTATATCGCTCGATTATTATGAGCATTTATCCGCGTTGCCGGCTGACGTTCGGGACATGGCCTTGACGGGATTACGTGATATCGTTCGCTTTCCCGACTTTGCCGAGGGCTTTCGCGAAGAACCTGGATGGAGTACGTCGCTTTTTCGCGATATGTCAGAACCGTCTTTCTTGGAGCTTGCTCGCGTCATTCTAGACCGCAATTACAGCGCTCTCCCTCGACTCGACCTCGAGCGTTCATTTGAGATGCCCGGCGCAAGTCCATTTATGTTCAGATTTGGCCTGTCGAAGAACCGCTTCGCAACTGAGTTGCCCCGACGAATCGCGGTGCTCATAGGGCGCAATGGTGTGGGGAAGAGCACGTTACTTGCGCGCTTTGCCCGGATCGCCCATGCGGCGCCCCAGGATCGCTCAAGCGATCTCCTGAGTAGTCTCGGGCGAATTCGCCCTGATGGCATTGGATTCACGAGAATCATTGCTATAAACTTCAGCGCTTTTGACAGTTTTCAAGTACCGGGGGTCGATCCACAAGAGCGCCTCCAAATAGCGAGCGATATTGATAGTGGCACGGGGCGTTACATCTTCTGTGGTGTCCGGGATATCAGCCAAGAGCTACGTGCAGAAGTTGAGACGACGCCGGGTGGCCCTGCCGAAAACCGAGACCGTCGGGAGCGTACCTTGTTGAAGACCAATTCGCAGATGTTAGAGGAGTTCCGACGCATGGTTGATTCAATCAAGGCTGGAAAACGGGAATCCCTCTTCACTGAAGTGATGACGCCGCTACGTACGGACGTGTTTTTTGGAAACATCTCTGACGGGAAGGACGACAGCCTTCTTAATGACAGTTTTCGAGACACATTCACGAAGTGCAGCACTGGACATAAGATTGTGTTGCATGTCATTGCGTCATTGGTGGCCTACACGCAACCTAAATCCATTGTGCTGTACGATGAGCCTGAAACTTACCTCCATCCACCTCTCTTGGCGGCTTTGATGCACAGCATAAGAATCGTGCTTGAGCGGCAGGATGCCTTCGCGATTATCGCCACGCACTCGCCAGTCGTGTTGCAAGAGACGTTGGCGCGCCATGTTCAAGTAATTCGACGGGAGGGAAACAGCATCACGGCTGAACCACCAGCTATCCAGACATTCGGCGAAAGCATCGGAACATTGACAGCTGAAGTGTTCGTGCTCACGACGAACGTCACCGATTATCACACTGTGTTAGAAAGGTTGTCCCGGCGGTATGCCGACTTGGACCAGATAAAAGAGGTTTTCGATGGGGAAATTAGTATGCAGAGTACGGCTTATCTGATGAGCCTTTTCGCTCAAGGGGAGTAACCGTCACAGTGTGGACATTACCCATCCCGCCGCGTGACGGCAGCAGTGATGATCTGGTCACGGCGTTCAAGCGATCTCGTCCAGGAACCGATGCTTACACCCTGAATTCCAGTGAGACGACGGCGATCGACGCCCTATATGATCGCTATGATGAACTCAACGGAAGACGCCATCCTGACCTTGCGGTGCCCGGGTTCGAGGAAGTGCTCACCCAGGCAATCATCCGAGCGTACAACGAGACGTACCCTGGTGGGAGGATTTTCGAGTTGCGGAACAGGCTGAAGCTTGCAGCCGAACGGTGTCCATTTTGTGGATTCGCCGAGATAAGCGACCTCGATCACCATTTGCCTGTATCCGAGTTTGGGGCTCTGGCGGTTTACAGAAGAAACCTCGTACCGTCATGTGGCCCGTGTAATAACAAAAAGCGCACCGCCGGAAGAGGCAACTCCGCGGAAGAGCTGATTCATGCCTATTTCGACCAGATTCCAAACGAAAAATTCTTTGTCGCGACGGCGCGCCTCGCACAGGGGGCTCTCGTCGTTACTTTGAGGGTGGAACGCTCGCAGTCCATGTCAGTTGAACTCTATGAAAGGCTGAAATTTCAGGTAGAGCGTCTTGATCTGTCGCGGAGGTACCGCGCCGCTGTCAACACCCTGCTGCTGGAGCAAGAAGCTGGTTTTGAACTCGCTTTTGGCCAAGGCGATCCTGAGCGATTGAGCGCATTTCTAGATCTGTCTGCGGAAAAGTATGCGATGAGGTTTGGGCTGAATGATTGGCGAACCGCTCTGTTAACCAGCTTGGCGGCGGAGTCGAGCTTTTGCGCGGGTGGATTCCGTCAAGCGCTTGGCGCTGCTGGTCGGGCGAGCACGAACGGGCCGTAAATCGACTCGACAATAATGACAGGGTTGCCTCACGAAACGGAATATAAAGCACGTTCAGGCTGTCGGCGCGTTCACAAACGGCCTCAATTCCCCCTTTGGATTCCTGCCACCTGACAGCATCGTTAGGCGGTCGCTGTTCGGTAGTGTTGTCTGTGGCACATAGAGGTGTTGTCGGCGACATACTAAAAGTGCGGGTTCCACGATGCGAAGATACCGCAGTTTGGGAGACCGTTCCTGTCAAGTCGCGATCCTGGATTTAGGGGTTCCCGATGCTCGACGTCGGTAGTTTCTCCGACCCGCGCTTCACGGGAGTTGTCTGATCGGCACGCGCGCGGATCCACAGTTCATCGAAAGGGACTTGAGCCCAAACGGCTCAGCGGGCGAACGAGCAAAAGGGTATTCAGGAGGTAAGATAGCTAGTCGGAGGAGATCCAATTGCCGCGCGCGGAAGCCCGCTGGCGGGGTGCTGTTCGGGAGCTGCTCCGCGTGGCGTCTTGACGATCGAGCTGGTAATAGAGGGCTGTTCTTCATTACAAAGGGTTATCAAGCAGCAGAGTTCCTCACAAACAGTACCGCGCAGGGAACTGCCTAACTAAAAGGGTGTAAATGGTGTCTTGGACGCGACGGGATCTGTCGAGAAAGGCTTCGCAAATAGGCGAGACACTACCTTATGAGCTTGCGAAATACACGACCATCATTGTCGAGCGGCTGAAGAGCAACTGGCTACGTATTGATGACGGAATAGCCCAGCAGTTTCAAATCGAAGTATTTGCATTTATGCTGCATCTATTCGACAGGAGGTCCTTTGAAGTGTTTGGTCCAGAGGGCCGCGACGTTTTCCAGAATGAGTTAATAAGCGTTATGCGTCCGGTTGTGGCGCAAGTTCTCTGCTCTGGAAGCTCGCGACATGCATCGTTCGATTGGGTAATGGACACCTATAATGAACGACAACTCGAATACGGAGAGTTCAAGAAAGAGTTGCCCGAGAAGGGCGAAGGTCTGAAAGGTACTCTATGGTGGGAATTTTCGAAGAAGATGGCATTCGGCCTCATCCACGAGCAGAAATCGTCGGAAGACTTTGCTAAATATTTCACACAACTGAATACGCTTATCATGGGGGAAAACAGTGATCTATGGCGGATCTATCTTGACACCATTGATGTTTTAACTGCTCAGTAGCGAGGGGTCGAGATTCACGTAAACAGGCAGCAAGGGTAATCATCGTGCTGATAGTTACGATGCCGATGAAATACCGTCCGGTTGATTTCGGTTCATGAATGGCGCGAATGGGCCGAGTTTTAGGGCGCGGTCATCCGGTATTCCAGGCCAGCTCCCGCGAAAGGGCGTTCGGGGATCAGTCCTGAGTCCTGCGAAGTCGCGGTCACGGGAACCTGACGCGCCACGAGCATTTGCTGATTTGGCCGTCGAACCCGGACGTCCGCGAGTACTTCCGCCGGTACTCGTCCCCGACGCCGTATGGGCCCAATCATACACAACGGGCACTGGTGCTCTCCGAGGACTTCTTTGCTCAGTGGAGAGTCGAATTCGGCGGGGTCGGTCGCCGACCGTGAGGGAGCAGGTTGCCAGATTGGCCTTTCCTCGTCAGCGTTCATTCAATGAACACTGGGTTCGTCGCGTCCCCCGACTAAGAGCGAATCAAACGTTCAGTTGAGAAGGGTATGTGTGTGTAGGCTCACTTCAGGTCGATGGTCCAGACGTTGGAAGCCGAGATTCTGTTCATGTAGGCTACCTTACGCCCATTCGGCGAAGGTAGCGCATATCCGGAGATGTCCCCCAGGGGAAACAGGCGGCCATCCTGCTGCAGGTACTCGAGGCGAGTGCCTATGCCGGTATCGACCGTGACGAACCAGCCAGTCCCATCGGCTGCCCAATTGACCTCCGAGAGATCGCCGAGCCCTGGCGCCTCGACTTCGCTTTCCCTGAGACCTTCTTTCCAGCTAACGATTCGGATCCTCGCGGACCGCGAACGGTGATCGGGAAGCGCGACCTCGGTCCCGCTCGCCGCCAGGTTCCATTCGCCCAGTACAGAGGGAAACCAGGCAGTCCGCCCCAGTTCTTTCCCGATTCCCCTCACCGGATCCAGTTCATGAAAGACGTAATACTGGCGTCCCATCGAAGTTCTGAGAACACAGCGGGCGTGGAGCGCGCACTGGAACTCTTCCAGCGGGCCGTCCGTGAAGACGGGTTCCGCATTTCCCCCGTCGAGCGAGACACGCATCAGCGAGTAAGGAGGTCCTTCATGGTCTGGCAGGCCAACGGCATAAAGGACCGAGTTCCCGTCCGGCGTGAGTTGCGGCAGCACCTCCCACGTGCGCGGCGACGCCATGATGGCTTCGGGCGTATGGCTGTCGATGCGCTGTCTGAAGATGTCCCAGCTTCCGCCGCGGTCGGATTCGAAGATTACGGACCCGCCGTCCGCCGTCCAGGCATGGGGGAAGTTGGAGCGCTCATCCAGCGTGAGCTTGTAAGCGTTGGACAGGCGCGGGGGCGAATGAAAAAAATCGGCTACGAAGACGGCGTCCTGATTCGACTGCCGGATCGTTACAAGCCGCGTCCCGTCAGAAGTTGCGCTCAGGCCGTAGACGCGGTCGCGATCCTGAATATCGAGGGATATGAGCCTGCCCGGCGGACTCAATGCGCCTCCCGGCAAGATCCTCGTGAGCCAGATTTCCCTCGCGTCGTCGGAGCCGGGTTTCCGGAAACGCAGAAACAGAATCCGTCCATCCGGCAGGGTTGCTGCCGATTGAATCCAGAGATCGGGCAGACTCGCCGTAGTCTTTCCGGTGTCAGCGTCGGCCAGATCGAAGCTCCGCTGGTAATACCGGTCTTCCATGACGACGCCAAGGTCCTGATTGGTCGAGTAGTGCCGGCGTTGGAACCCGAGGTGACGTCCATCGGGAGACCACACAAGCGATTCAAACAAGTCGTCGCCACGGCCGTCCACAATTCTGTGTGGATCCTCGCCTCCGAGCCCCGCAGTCCAGATTGCGGAACGGTCCGGTGTGACGAATGCGATCCGAGTTCCATCGGGCGATGGGATGCCGCCCCTCGCATCGGCGCGCAATTCCCTTGGCTCGGCGCCGGTCACCGAGATGGACCATATTGCAGGCTGATTCGTGGCTGAGAAGAAGCCGCTGGCAATGAGCTTCGCGCCACTTGCGAGCCAGGAGATCTGGTCAACCACGAAATCCTTCGGGCTGCGCATGGCGTTTGTCTCGCCGGACTGATTCTCGCGAACAAAGATGCCGTCGCGGTTCGCATAGGCTGTGTAAACTGCGTTCGGAGATATGGCGCCAGCGGTCGCCCGGTTTTCCGGGACCAGCGTTGTCACCTGTTGCAGCACCGCTTTGAGATTCCGTGGCCGATGGAAGTACCACAGGACGGCAGCCAGCAGGACTGGAAGAATCAGCAGCGCGGCAATCCACCGCCTTGCGCGGTGACCCTTCCGACGCGAAAAACGATCGAGACGAGCCTGATCGAGAGCAGCGGGGCCGAGTTGGCCCGTTTCCCAGGCGGCCAGCACTCGGAAAATCGACGCCGGCGAAGGCCGATCGGTCGGATTTTTTGAGAGGGCAGCGATAATCAACGCGTCCAGATGCTCCGGCAGTTGCGGATTCCACTTCGACGGCGGTTTCGGTTCGGCCTCTGCAATCGCCTGCAGCGTCTCGAAGGGGGAAGAAGTCTCGAAGGGATGCCGCCCAGCGGCGAGCTCATACAGAATGAGGCCGAAAGAAAACACGTCGCTGGCCTCTGTCGCAGGCTTGCCCTTAACCTGTTCCGGCGACATATAGCGCCACGTTCCGGCAAAGGCATCGGCTAGGGTGGTAGCGCTCCGCGATCCGTCAAAGCGGGCAAGCCTCCGGGCAAGGCCGAAATCCAGAACCTTGATGCGTCCATCGGTCCGCACCATCACGTTCTCGGGCTTTATATCCCGATGCACGACTCCGGCGGCGTGGGCGGCTGTAAGCGCGTCGGCGATCTGCCGTCCGATGGATATCAGCTGGCGGAGGTGGAGGGGCGTCCCGCATAGTTGCCGCAGGGCCATGCCCTCCGCCAGTTCCATCACGATGGCAACGGTGGAGTCCTCTCGAATGACCTCATGGATCGTGACGATATTCGGGTGATTCAGCGCCGATGCAGTTCTCGCTTCGCGAATGAACTTTTCAACGGTGCCTTGAAGTTCGAGCGACTCCGGGTTTATGAACTTGAGCGCGACTTTACGTTCGAGTTCGAGGTCGCGCGCTGCATAGACATCGCCCATGCCTCCATGACCGAGATGGTCCGAGATGAGGAAATGTCCAAATCTGGCGCCGATGCGATCGGTCGGGAAAACGGGCCGCTCACAGGCTTCCGTAAGGTCGAGCACCTGCCGGATCACGTCCGGGCTGGAACCCCTCTCTTCAAGAACGGCGATACGCTGGCTCTTTGGATACCTGGCGGCCACGCTGGCCAGTTCGAGGATGTTTCGCCACTGCTCCTCACTTAACCGTTCGGACATCAGCCACGACTCAGTTACTTACTCCATTCGGTCTTCAACCACTGGCGGGCGAACTGCCAGTAGCGATTTACTGTAACCGTAGCGACACCGAGCTGCTCCGCGATCTCATCAGCAGTTTTCCCTTCGAACACCTTCAGTTCGACAACTGTGCGAATTGCGGGTTTGATCGCGGCGAGGCGCGAAAGAAGATCTTCTACCTCGAGGAGGCCATGGTCGGCGCCGGAAGCCAACTCCTCCCAGATCGGCAGCTTTTGGGCCTTATAAGCAAGGGGCCTTGCGTGCCGGATCAACAGCCGCTTCATGATGAGACCGGCGAGGGAAAGAAACGCAGCCTTGTCGTCGCGATACTCGGTTTCCGAGGGCCGCAACTCTCTGATTTTTACGAGTTCGAGGTATAGTTCGTTCACCAGCAGCGTCGGCTGCCAGCTATGATCCTGACGCTCACCTCGCATCTGATTTGCCGCCATCCGCTTCAATTCCGGATAGAAAAGGTCCATCAAACGGGCGCCGGCGTCACTGTCGCCACGCCGAAAATCCGCCATCAGGGCGGCAATGGAATTCGGGACCGACGGGACCATCGGTTTCAGTTTATCGAAACCTTATGCGTGCCCGTGTTTCGGTGTCAATGAAAGGAAAAGCCGGATTGAGGTTCATCAAAAAAAGCGACGATCCGGAGCCCTTCGGCGCCGGATCGTCCGTTGCGCGGTTTCTAGCTGAAGTTTCTAACTCAGGTCCTCACAGAACGCAAGAATACCGTTCGCGCCATCGAAGACAACATCCGCCCCGACCAGAAGTCCCGCTGCGACAGCGCCCGCCGGCTGCTGGTATTGCTGCACCACGGTGACAAGGGGTTTCAGCGCCGAAGGAATAGGCGCCAGACCGTTCTGGACCCAGTAGAGCGCGTTGTATTCCTTGTTGGGGTCTTCGGACTGGTAAACGCTGACCGAGACTCCATACGCGAACAGCAGCAGTCCGGTAAAACAGCTCACCCCGACCCCTGCGTATTGGTATTCGCCCAGTTTCAGCGAGTCGATCATGAACAGCACTCCCGTAAGCACGGGAATAAAGTTCAATCCCCACAAGGCGGCTGTCATCTGGCGCGCTTTGGTGTTCGTGGCGCCGAAGATACTGTACGGGGCCGTCAGCCACTGACCAATCATGCTCGAAATCAGACTGCCCACGCTGAGAAAGGTCGCAGCCGGATCAGGCGTAGCGCTCGCGGGGGCCGGATTTGCGAATCCGTCATACGCGCCGAGATCGTTGAACACATCGAAAATGGCGTAGGTAACCATATTCAGCACCATCATGATCGCGCCGGCTCCGCCGAGCGGGAAGCTGCCGACAGAAGCGTCGAGAGCGCCGGTGGTTGCCGCCGTCCCTCCCGCCTCGGGCGGCCAGGGAAAGTTGCCCGGGCCGAACATCGCCTGCATCGCCGTGACATCCGAGGCCAGGAAGGGCGCCTTGGCATCGGGCATTCCGAACGTCAGCTTGTAGATGATCGTAGTGGGAACCGCCATCATCAAACAAGCCAGGTCGAGGATCGAGAGCGGGTCGCCGCCCGAGATCTGTTTGTACAACCAGGAAATAACGGGGATGTCGATTGTCTTCGTCAGCATGGACTGGAAGGCGTTGAAAGCGTCACTGATCCCGGCAATCAGCGCATTGACGATGTCCTCGATCACATCGAGCACCGCCAGCGATGCTGTCTCCAGACCCTGGATCACGTCATACATCACTACGTCCGCGAAGGCCTTCGGATCGCTGAACAACCCCTGGAGCGTGCTCCCGACTGAATTCACGTCGGCCGCGCTGCTGTTCTGCGTGTAGGCGTTCATCATGCCGCTCGCCGCGCCCTGATTCTGCGAGCCGGGGGGAAACGTACCGCCGTTGCTCCCGTAAGTCTTCACGTGGCCAGTCACGTAGTTCGTCTGGGTGCTGTTACCGCTCTGCGCCGAGGATGCGCTGCTCGGGTGCAGCGCGTCGCCGCCGGCTGGAGCCGCTCCCGCCGGAAACGGAGCCTGGCTGCTGATCTGGGAGAAACTCTGGCCCGGTGCGAAGTGCTGCGAAGCTCTCCCGTATGCCGCTTTCACATCGGCAATCACGTCGGCCGTCCAGAAGTTATCGAACAGCGTGCCGATATAGTACGGCGAGGTCTTGTCCATGTTGACGGCCAGGCGGCTCATAAGACCGCTCAGGCCCGCCTCAAAGACGCGCTTGGTATTGATGACGTCGGTCCATGCGAAGAGCGACTTCAGCCAGTGGATCGCGTCGTCGACGGCCCGCTCCACAAAGCGGAATACGGATTTCACCGCGGACACCACGTCTTCAACCGTGTGAATCGCCAGCTTCATCAATTGCGTCGCTCCGCTGGCGAGTTTCATTCCGAGGGTGATGGCCTGGTTCGCCACATCCACGGCCACGCTTTCGACCGTGAGGGCGGCCTTGCGGACGGCATGCGCTATGTCGTGCGGGAAATTGCAGAGATCGTGCCAGAAGGAGGAGCCGCCCACCAGACCGCCCGAGGAGTCCACCACCGAGTACTGTCCCGACGGCGCGCTCGGGTTCAATGAAACCGTATAAACCTGCGTAAGAGCGGTGGCCGCGGGACCCACGTTGGCCGGTGGGACGGAGGTGGAAATGAACGGCGTGGTCGCGTTCGCCACCCAGTCGGGCTGGGTCTGCATCTGCGCCGCCCCAAGCGTTGCGGCCGAAGAATTGTTCTTGAGGTAATCGTTCGCTTCCTGCGCAGGGTAGATGGTGGGAGGCGATTGGAGTCCGTCGGCGGTAAACGAGAACGTCGGCGTGTGCAGATCCATCGCGAAGAAGGCGAAGCGGAGGATTCCGTGCTGATCGGTGTTTAACTGGACTGTAGTCGACGGAGTTATGGTGTACGCGTTGTTGCCCACCCAGATGCCGACCGCCTGGTCCGCCGAGACGGTGACTGCGAAGTTCGCCTGCGGCAGCGAGTTCTCGTCGCAGATCGTCACCTCGGTCACGTAACGCGTCACATATTCAGCGTCCTCGTTCGTTCCGGCCGGCTTCAGCATGACCAAATCGCTAAGCGCGCCGGTTGTGGGATCTTCCGAAAGAACGTTAACTTCGAAATTGGTATCGAGGCTGAACAGGTCGACCGGAGGCGTAACGGGCGCATTCAGAGCGGGAAACGTACATCCGACGCCCATCACCTTGCAGTCGTTGCCGAGCGGATGCCATTCCGACCAGACGCCCGCGGTTTGCCGAATGATCCAGAGCATGTCGTTTTCGTCATGCGCGTAGATGCGCGCCGAGGAATTCGAGTCCGTCATGCAGGAAACACCCATCACCGATCCGATCGCCGAACCGACCGCCGGTCCGCTCATCTGCGTGAACGTCACGTTTTTGCCGTCAGTAGTAAACACCCAGAGTTGATTGCTGGTATCGATGGCCGCCATCATGGGGCTCTCCGTTCCATTGGGGATGGTGGAAAACGGAACGATCGAAGCGAGCGACGGCGAACCTGTGGCCGGCGCCAACTCCGGGGCGGGCGAGTAGAGGCCGCCATCGCCCCAATACAATTTCTGATCGATGACCGCATAGGTCATCCACTTGCTGTTGTAAGTGTTGAAGATCGGTCTGGTTCCGGCGAGGGACGTCTTCATTTTGTATGTGGTCGCCTTCCAGTCGCTTCCACCCTGGTTCTGAACCACAATGAAATCGCCATCCGAATTCACGCAGTAGGCGATCAGGTTCTGGTTGGTGATGGGATCGTTCACCACGCCGAGGCCGCTGCAGCCCGTGGCGGGATTGCCGCCTTCATTCCAATAGCCGCCAAAAACGCCCTCCTCTTCGATGAACTGCGAATACCAGAGGTCGCCGGTGCTGTTCTGGATGAAGAAGGCATATTGGCTACCCAGGGCATGGCGGCCCGTGACGACCTCCGTCACGGTGTGGCCGCCGGTGAAGCCGCTCAGATCGGTGGGCTGAATCATGCGCACCCAAACGCCGTTCAGCATGCGCCAGACGCAGCCGATGTTGTCGTATCCCCACAGGGTTCCGTCAAGTCCGACTGAGATGCCTCCCAAAGGCCTTCCCGGCGGCTGGTCCATGACAGTGTTGTTGCCATTGCCGTCGCAGGAATAGAGCGTGTAAGGTGAGCTCGCCCCGCAGAGCGCGTAGAGCAGGTTGTAGTTGGAGGGCGCGAATGAAACGCACTGGGAGGGCACATTGACAAGGTCCCAATCGGTCCCGTCGTTGTCGGGATTGTAGACGTATCCGAGATTCGAAACCATCCAGATCGTGCCGTCCGGCGTTGCGAATATCTGATTGGGACTTTCGTTGGGACCCAGAGTCCCAGGGAACTCCATGAATCCCTCCTCGGTGTAGGCGTTTGTCCAGACGGCGCCGCCGACAATCACCCATTGGTTTCCGGAACCGCCCACGGGAGGGTTCAGATAATCTACCGGAGTGGGATTCGCAAATTGGCCCGCTACCGGATCGTACGTGTACTGAATCGGTTGTGCATTCTGTTGCCCGGTTGCGTAGACGTTGCCGGTGAGATCAATCGAGATGTTCAGGCCTCCCTCGCCATTGGAGTCATCGGAAAACCCGATCGGATTCCAGTGGCCGGCATTCGACATCCAGACGCTTTGGTCGGTATCGACCATCCAGACGGCGCTGCTGTTTGCCGCGACAATGTTGCTCACCTGGGCGCCAATGCCGATGATGTTCCATCCGGAGCTGGACAGCGGCTCCCGCATCAAATGGCAAAGTTCACCATCGTCATGAATGAGCAGCGCTTCGGACTGGTTGCTCGAATTGAGGAAGCAGGCGAGGGGTTGGGCTGCCCCTCCCGCCGCCAGCATTTCAGCACTGTGAATGTAATCTTCTGTTAATTTGCTGGTGTAAGTCAGGGTATACGTCGACATGGTTCGGTCTCCTCGAAGATTTCGCGGCCTCGTGCATTCGGGTCCGCTATCTCAAGGGTGGCGGGCAGCAGTTACAAACTGATCACGGAAATGAAGAAAAGTTTCGGCCTACAGAAAAGATCTGCGCGACCTAGGGATAGGCTGCTGGTCTTTCCTGATGGTTTCTGGAATGTGACGTCCGACGCCCCGAATCCTCGAGGACCGACTCTTTTTCCTCCGCTGTACTGCACTGCAAGCGCGCGGATCGTTTCGCTCCTGTGAAGTCGCGGTCTGGTTACTCCGCCGGTTCAATGCCGATTCGGTCATTCAGGGCGTCCCTGATTTTCTGCTTCGAGCCCAGGTAGCGCTCGGTGGTCTGGACTGACACGTGCCCAAGCAGGAACTGAATCTGTTCGAGGTCGCCGCCGGCAACGTGACAGAGCCGGGCACAGGTGCGGCGCAAGTCGTGGGGTGCGATCTTTTCGAGGCCGAGCGCCTTCGCAAAGTTCCGCACGACGTACCAAACGACTTTTTCGGTTACTCCGTTTCCCCAGACAGTCCCGTTCTTATTGATGGACCTGAATACACGACCGGACGCCGTACCTGATTCGCGCATCCACTCGTCCACTCGTTTCTTCACCCAGCCGGGAACGGGGATCGTCCGAACGTGTCCGCCCTTGCCCACCAAGTCGACGATGGCCCAGTGATCTTCGCGTTGCTGAACATCTTCCACCCTGAGGTGAACCAGCTCGGACCGTCGCAGGCCGCACCCCAGCAGCACTCCGAGCATTGCCCGGTCACGCTTTCCGCGAAGAGTCTCGAGTGACGGCGCCTCCACTAAAGCTCGTCCCTGCTCTGCCGTCAGCCAGTTGCCCAGCCGCACGCCGAGTTGTTTGACGCCCCGCACGCGTTTAATACCGGCCGCGAGTTCCGGACTCAGAAGACCGGCATCGGAAGCCTCGTACGCCAGCCGCCGGACCGCCGCCAGGCGCTGATTTATCGTGGATGGCGCAAGGCGAAGCTGTTCCAACTGCATACGGTATCGCGTCACTACGATCCGGTTCAGGGCGAGTCGGGGTTCAGAGCAATACCAGTGGACGAAGTTCTGGATCGCGAACTCGTAGGAGCGTCGGGATTCCAGAGACGGGAGGCTGTTCAGTACGGCTGATTTGGCGTGCTCGAGATCCGGCAAGCGCAGAACGCCTTTGGGAGAGCGGCGACGGGATTTTTTCATTTGGTGCGGGCTCCATAGCCGTACCCGGATTTATGAACGACCGAGATGCCCGGCGCAACGCCAGGCGATGTGATGGAAACTGGCGTTTCACGGGAGTGATCCGGCAGGATGGTGGCGTCCTGCATCCGAACATTGTCACCATCGACCCGGTAATTCGAGAACAGGAACCGGATTTCTCTCAAAGACCAGCGGGTCAGATCCTTTCGAAGTGCGGATACGTATCCGGAACAAAGACACTTTCAGCCACCGGGCGGCATTCAAGCATTGCTTCTCATTAAAGGTTGGAGGATCTCAGCTCCCGTCCTGCGGCCGAGTTCGTGGTCGGGTGGGGTATCATTTCATAGCCGTTTCTTTATGGCCAGACGAATCGCCATTTTGGGTGCCTCCGGATTGGTCGGCAGCGCGTTAGCTGTTCATATTCTTCGCAGTCACCTTCTTGAGCCCGCAGACCGGCTGTTGCTGGTGGGGCACGGCGTGCTCGCGACTGAACGGAAGCTACTCAGCATACGCGTCGATCTGATGGACGCCTTTGACGATGAGCGAGTCGGCATCGAGGTGGTTCCGGACGTTTCTGACGTTGAAGCCGACATCGTAATCGTGGCGGCCGGGGCTACCATTTCCGCCGCCACTCCGACCCGGCGCGAGTTGGGGGCGATCAATCGAGCCGTTTTCGAACACATCGCGGATCAGTGCGTCGACCGGCTTTCGCGGGCATTGTTCATTGCGGTGAGCAATCCGGTCGAGTTGGCGGTTGAAATCTTTTCTTTTGCGGTCGACCGTGAGCGCGTGCTGGGGATGGGAGCGCAGCAGGATTCTATGCGCTTCGCGCGGGCGGTCGCGGCGGATCTGGGCGTCAGCCGGCATGAGGTAAGGGCCACTGTAATGGGGGAACATGGACAGGCGATGGTCCCGCTTTGGCGCAGCGTGGAATTACTATCCAATGAACCGCGCGCGACGGACCGACTGGCTGCGCTCCGGGGCCGTAGTCGAGAGTCACCTTTGCCGACCCGCGTGGCGGCCTTGCGGGTGAAAGTGAGTCAGCTGCTGGCGGAGGATCGGGTCGCGGAGGCCTACAAGTTAGTGCTGGACGCCTTGCCCGATGCACGGATTTTCGTGGAGCCTTTCATTACGGCGCATTGCATGCACTCCACACCCAATGCCACGGCCAACGCCACTTTACAATGCCTGGCCGCGACTTTGGCGGACGATCACCGCCGGGTTCATGGACAGGTCATGCTCAGGGAGGAAGCATTGGGTCTGCAGGGAGTCTGTGGAATTCCTTTGACCATTGGGGCAAATGGCTGGCGCGCGGAGCCCCTGGACTGGCTGAACCCGGACGAAGTCAGCGCGGTGAAGCAATCTACGGTATCGATTGAGCAGTTTATTGCGGAGATTCTGATCAAAGCGGTCAGAGCGACTTTGCCGGATGAGGCGGTTTTAGTCGGCTGAACGGGCAGGGACTGACCGCACGGCGTTGTTGCATTATCGCCGGTGCTGAGATTGACACGACCGTCAAAAGCGGCTCGCCCTCTGCCGTCGCTTTCACGGGTTGTTGGCTCCAAGTGCAAGGAGCCAACATAAGCGGACTACAGCTACTATCTAAGATCCACCTATGAGATTTCCGCCAGCGGTCTCGACTCGATGACGAATCCGCTCTCGACCGCCGACTCGATTGACGGTCTTCTCTCGAACGGAATTTTCGTCGGCGGGAGCACCAAAAGCGCCTTCAATGATCTCCTGATCACCGCCCGGCCTCCACTTCCCTCACCGCGGCATTACTAAAAGGGAGCTACAACGTCACAGCCATAGAAATTATCGAGTCCGCTGAACTCTGTCCGCCGATTCGATAGCCCGGACAAAGACTCCTGGCGCGCGGCCAACCGCACCGTGCGAACGCGCGAAACCTTGAAAGACTTCGATCCGCACCGGAAGACGATACTCGCCGGATTCGAACGAATATTCCGGTTCCCTGTTGGTCTTCGGAGGCACGACCCTCGCACGGCCGCGAGATCAAATGACCGTCGCCGTGCACTGCGCCGAGATGATGTCGCGGTTCGCCGCGAGAAAGGCCAATGATGACCTGCCGGAATCCTCGACCGGGCGACATCCCGTCTGGATAAAAAACTTCACTTTTCCCAACCAAAGTGCCTGAAAGCGTAATATCATGCCTGAAGTAAAATCATGCCTGAAGTAAAGATAAAGATAAAACTTTCGTTGCCGTGCTCGCTATCTTTTGCAGTGAAATGGCCGAAAGAATGGCACGAATTACGACATTCGGGGGGCTTCAGGGCAGGGCGACATCGTTTTAATTGACTGCGCAGCTCAAACGCTTTCTTCCGACGCGGACACCTCCGAAGCCTTCATATCCGTCGCTGCCGCCAGTTCGTCCCTGGCTGCGCGGGTGATGCCGAAGGCTCAACCGAAGCCCCCGAGGCGGCCACCCGCACGAGCAACCCAAGATTTGCAATAACTGACCAAATTGCCTGGATAGGATGCCATGTCTACTACTCGAAAAACGAGACTTACGATAGCTGCGTTATTACTTTCGATGGCGGGGTTCGTTCCGCTATCCGCTCAGGGTCCTTCATTCGATACCAGGGGAAATTCCCGACTAAGCGGAACCTACTATTTCCGGCACGTGGTCTACTCGATTTCCAATACCGCCGAACCCAACGATGGAACCTACGGCGATATCGAAGAAGGCATCGCTCTGTATGGCAATATTTTCGTTCGATGGCAATGGCAACTACAGTATCGTCAACGGGATTGTGATGGATTCGGACGCAGGCGCTCCGGAAAGCCTGTCCTGCTGGCTTCAGGGCGCCGTTTCGGGCTGTAGCTCGAATACGCCGGTTCCCGGCACCTATTCCATTTCGGCGAGCGGCTTCGGCTTCCTCGCCAATGTGCTGACAGGAGACCAGGTTTATGGTCTGGTCGGAGCAAATGGAGTTTTTGTCGGAAGCAGCACGGAGACAACCCAGGCTTACAACGATCTATTCATCGGCGCTCCGCTTGCTTCCCTGGCTCCCACCAATGCGTTCAATGGAGCATACACGGTAACCGGTTTCATCCCTTTCCCCGGATCGAGCGCACTGTTCTCTGAAGACGTAATGTTCCAGTTGAATCCGAACGGTACGGGCGGACTGGGAGGCGTGAATGTAACGGGTTACCAGGGCGGTACCGGAGCCGCCACGTTATTTGAGTCGTTTTCAAACGTGACCTACTCCTTCAGCAGCGGCGCCGGTGTGATCAACTTTCCCACATCGAATCAGGCGCAGTTCATTTCGGGCCCGGAGTACTTCTACTTCTCTCCCGATGGGAATTTCTTTTTCGGCGGATCGCCCACCGGCTGGGACATGATCGCGGGCGTCAATAACGCCGGCGCGGCGGCTTTCGGCGGTCTCTATTACGAAGCGGGTGTAGACGAGGACTTTTCGACGGTCAACAACACCTCAACTGCCTGGATTGATGGCTATTACAGCGGCTTCAGCGCGATCGCCAACGGAACCCTCACGGATCACGAACGAGTATCCGACACACTCGATGGAACGACCTTCGGCGAAACGTTCCCCGCCACATTTCCTGCGGGCGTCAACGGTCCGTATACAGACGTCGGCGAGTCCGTGCAATTTGTTGTCGGCGGTGGCGGAACGGTCAGGATTGGCCAGGGAATCGGACCGTATCTGGGGATCAAAGTTGCGCTGCAGGCTCCGGCCTTCAAACCCACGAGTTCGGTGTGGGTCAATCCGACGGGAGTCGTCAACGCCGCCACTTTCGCCCCTTTTACCTCGGGTGTGTCCAACGGAGAGTTTCTTACGATCTACGGCAATAACCTTGCCCCTAGGACGACGATCTCCAGCACCGTTCCCTATCCGACCAGCCTCGGCGGCGTACAGGTGCTGGTGAACGGAGTCGCGGCGCCCATTTACTATGTGAGTTCGACCCAGATCTCCATGATCGTCCCCTCAGCCAACCCCTTTCCGCTGGCTCAATTTCAGGTCAATAATAATGGCTCCCTTTCGAACATCGTGACCGAGCTTGTCAACAATACGACGCCGGCAGTCTTTCTCCAGCCTGATGCATCCGGTATCGGATACGGCGCCATTGTGCACGATCACGGCCGACGTCAATGGAACAAATGCGAATGTAGCTTTTGCGGGCCTGGCTCCGGAGATCGCCGGGTTGTACCAGTTCAATGTTCAGATACCCGAGTCGACGCAGGGCGGAGATCAGTACATCGGCATCTCCGGGCCTGATTCCTATACGCTGACCTTGATCCCGATCAGTGTGGGGCTTGGCGTCTCAGCGCCCAAGCCCGGACCGAAGGCTGCAAGCCTCCGAGGGGCGCGGCCGGCTCACGGTGCAAAGAAGCGCGCCCGATTTTCGCGAAGGCGGCGAATCCTGGTTCGGTGAGATTCTCCTGGCGACTCGCCCACGTGCTCATAAGGCGAGCGCCAACGACGGAGATTCTCATTTGCATCCGACATAGACCAGGTGAACACCGGCATCTCATGGAGTGACCATTCCTGGCAGTTCCCGACACGGCATTCTGAGAGATTACTCGCGTGAAGTCGCGGTCCCGTGGAACACCCGCGCTGCGGGATCGGAACGTTCACTCACACGCTTTCCCCGGATTAGGAACGATAAACGCGGGTTACGGAAGATTACTCCCGTTAAGTCGCTTACCGGAACACGTCCCAAAGTCTCATCGACCTATTCACCCCAACGAATACCGGCCTTCGTGGATCGAAGAGCCCGGCCCTCCCCAAAGCGGTCCGTTAATTGCATCGGAGCTTCTCCAACTAGGGCTCTCGGGAGAGCAATTCTTGTGATCGCGCAACGGTTGTCTTCGGCTCCAGACGTTTAGTCGTTTCGTCTGAGTTCCTCATCAGCGCCCTTCAGCGAGGCTCCCGATCACTTGGGTGCTCATTCCGCGAGTTTGATTTTCTCGCTCCGATCGCTCTTCCAAAGCCTTTCGGCCCTTCTCGAGGTCATTGAGACATACCGTTCTCCTATTCTGTCGCTGGTCCTGGGCACAGCTTCGGGCCAATTCCCGCGCCCTGCGGTCTGCGGCGCTTCTGCTTCGCCGTTCCGGCGTCGCCGGGTTCTGGCTCCCCCATTCTGGTCCCCCCAGAAAAGCAGCTCCTTGCCTTGGGAGCGGTGGCCTCTCGCTTCCGGGCGCCCCAGGACACACGGGCAGAAAAGGAGAAAAGCATGTATCTCAACAGACTCACTCTCATCGGCTTACGGGCCGGATTGACCTGCTGGCAACGGACATTGTGATGCCGGGGATCAGCGGGATTCAGCTGGCGCTGGCTATGGCCGATTCGCATCCCGAGACCAGGGTGCTGTACATCTCCGGCTATTCCGGCACTGCTTTCCAGCAACACGGGTCCGGCCGCCGCAAGGAGTACCTGATCGAGAAGCCGTTTAAGCCTGAAGCGCTGGCCGTCAAAGTACGGGAGGTGCTCGACGCGGCCTGAATGCCTGCGCCGCAGATTCGTAAGCGACGCCGATACACACCACCTGCTCTACACGACGGCCTTGCGGCCTGGCTGGATCGGCTGTAACTTCCGGTCGCCTCTTGCTGGACCGAAACGCGGGATATTTGCGGACGTTGGTCCGGTGTGGCGTCCGGAGATTTCTGGGAAGGACGATTCTGCTTTATCGGGAAAGGAGAGACACCGCGACACTCGCCAGGAAAAGTGCGGGCGGCATGACTAACAATCCAGTCTTCAGAAACTGCCATCCGCCGATGTGCTCGCCCTCGCGGCGCAAGGCTATCAACCACAAAACTGTTGCCAGCGATCCCGTCACCGATAGATTCGGCCCAAGGTCGACGCCGATCAGAACTGCGTCACGAATGTGGGGCGGCACTTGAATTGTCTGGAGCGCTCCGCCTGCCAACAACCCTGATGGCAAATTGTTCACCACATTCGACAAACCCGCGATGCCAAATGATGATGCCAGAGCGCCGCATTCCTTTGGCATTCGCGCGCAACTCTGAAGAATGTTGCCAAGACTATGGAGAGCGCCGGCCTGATTCACCGCTTCCACCAGCACAAACAGTCCGGCAACCAGCGGAAGCACGCTCCAGGACACGCCTTTTATGACCTCGCCCAGAGCTTTGCCTTTGGCCCGCGTCACCAGGAGAACAGCAGTAGCTGCGGAAACGCAGGTCGGCAGACCGAGATCGAGGCCGAACCCTGAGGCACCGATCAGGATTCCGCCCGTTCCAACGATTCCCCAGGCGGCACGCCGTCCTTCGCGGGACAATTCCGCCGGGTCGCCGCTGTCCTGAACGTTGTCCCCCAAATCCTCGCGTGAAGTCCAACGGAGAACGGCATAGGTGGCCAGGATCGAACAAATGGAGGGCAGGAGGAACGTTCGCAGCCATGGAAAGAGCGCTGGCAGATGTTTTCCGTAGACCACAAGATTGGCCGGATTGGAAATCGGCAGCACAAAGCTTGCCGCATTCGCGATAAAGGCGCAAATTAGTAGGTACGGTAACGCCTTCGTACCAGCTTTCTTAACCGCCGCGTAAACGGCGGGCGTGAGAACGACTGCCGTGGCATCGTTTGAAAGAAAAACCGTGACCATGGTTCCCACCAGATAGACCAGCAGAAACAGCCGCGAGGGAGATCCTTTGGCGGCTTTCACGGCAAGCAACGCCAGCCAATCGAATACTCCCTCGCGCCGGGCCAACTCCGACAACAGCATCATTCCGGTCAGGAATAAATAGACATCCGACCCTTTGGCGATGGCTGTACCCGCCTGTGACAACGGAAGAAGTCCGAAGACCACGAGCATGACCGCCCCAAGGCATGCCCAAACAGCTTCGGGCCAGCCTCTCGGACGAAAGAGGACGCCGGCTATGGCAGCAGCAGCAATGAGCCAAATACAAGTTGTGCTCATCGCGTGGCGTGCTTGCGTTCTTTTCGGGACGGCCAATGGCGACCATTTTCGTTCGGTCCGAGCTGGGTTCCCAAGATATGTTTCTCAGGCCACTCGCCCAGCGCGTTTTCGTAATCGAGGGCATGCGGGACAGGCGGCGTGCATCCGCGTTGATTGATCAGAATGGATATGCTGTCGGTGGTTTGGCTCGCGGCGAGGGTGGCAGTGACGGAGAGCAAGTGCGGACCGTCCCCCGTGCGCGTCGAATCCCATTCCGTGGCCCAGGTGCAATCACCTGTGGCGTTGAGCGACTGCACCGGATTGCCATCGATAGCCATCGCCACGTTTTCTATTTGCTCGCCCCATACGCGGGCGCCGACCCGAACTCTTCCTCGCACAACTTGACCCGGATTTGCCGCATCCACGATGAGCCGCCGGTCGCCGGGAGAGGTGATGACGACCAGCGGCCATTCCGATACGGGTTTGAATTCCAGCTGATCACGCCCGCATCGAGCGTTGTCACGGGGAAGCCAACAGGGCCTTCTTCCACTTGTCCTGTCGAACGCGTTGCCGCGTAGACCGTTCGTCCGTCATTAGCGAGTTCATTGTAGTGTGTGTGCCCCATTTCCACGAGCGCGACGCCCCGCTCGCGGACCAGCATGGCCAATCAGTGGCCTCCTCGTATTCTGAAGGATAGGCGTGCATGAAAACCGTAATCATCTGATTACTCTGATGAGCTGCGGCCAAATCGTCGCGCAGCCATTCCATCTGCCCGGCCCCCAGACCGAATCGCGGAGGCTGCCAGTGGGCAACACTGTTCAGCAAAACACAGTGATAGCCGCCCCGCGTAAAACTTCGAGGCAAAGGTTCCGGGAAACAATCCTCAAATAAGCGCAGATTGCCTCCTGCCTTGTCATGATCTCCCGTGATTGCCTCAACGGGAAACTCACACAGCGAAACGGCTTTTTTCACGACCTCATATTGGTCGGCTTCTGCGTCGTCTGCATTGTCCCCAGGCAGCAGCGCGAAGGCGATGTCGCCGCGCATGTAGCGATTCGCTTCCGCGATCAGCAGTTGAAAATCTACATGGTTCTGCTCGCCTTCGTTGCTGATGTGCAGGTCGCCGAAATGAATCCACGATGGGGTTTCAGTCATTGCTGTGTGCCTCTTAGTTCTTCGAGATCAAAAACACTCCGCCGATCATGAGGGCTGCACCGATGATGCGGCCTGTGTTGATGGCATGCGTCGGCATGTGGAACCAGCCGTAGTGATCGAGCACCAGGGATGTCGTTAACGCCGCGGTGACGGTCAATCCGACAAAGGTTCCGGCCCCGCCTTTGTTCACCAGCGTGAGCCCTGCGTATACCTGAACGGCGCCAACCAATCCCCCGACAACCGCCCACCAGGGCATATTCGCCAGGCTCTCCGCTGTCGGAAGCGGGGTCGGGAACATGGCGAATACGCACAGGAAGAAGGCCGTGATTACCGCAAAGGAAACAGAACTGGCAAGCCACCGGTTTCCCAGCGAATGAAAGAGCTGTGCATTCATGGCCGCGCCGCACGTCTGGAGTGCGCCGCCCAGAATGATGAAAGGGTAAATCCAACTTGTCGAGTTCACAATACTGCTCCACTACTATTGGGCGGCTTGCCTGAGATTGACGATGTTCTCCACTACCGGCCAAGTGCTGGCGGAGGAGGCGGAGGGGCAGGACACCCTGCAGGAGGAGGGGCCGGAACGCCGGCCAATGCGGGTCCGGGTCCTCTGCCCCTTCCGCGGCCGCCGGGAGGTGCGGGGGGTCCATCGGGCGAGGGCGAAGGCCCTGCAATGCCAGGTGCGCCTGGTCCGCCTGGAGGCGGAGGCGGTACTACGGCAACCGTAAACGTCTGCCCGTTCGCCGTGATAGTTTGCGCGTCCACTACCAACCGGTTAAAGGCTCCTGGCCTGCTCGCACCGGTGAAAGTAATTCGGGAGCCTTCCTTAATGCTCGCTCGCAGTGGTTCTCCTGTTTCAGGAGGAAAAAAGACAGCCGTCCCGTCATTGAGCATCAGGCCGTCAGTTTCTCCGTTTGGTCGCAGGTTGAAGGCCTTAATCGTGCCTTTCCGTGAGTAGGTCGGTTGGGCGGCCAGCCCGGAACCGTAGGCGTTAGCACCTGGCGGAGGGGTTGGCACCGCGACCGGTGGCGGTGCCGGACGCGCACCCGCCGGCGGCGGTGTGGGCGGTTGCTGGGCGCTGCTGAGGCTCGCCCAGAGGGTGGTGGCAAGCAGCGCAGTGAGAGGAACTGATGTCCGTTTCATAAATTCAAACCTCGGATAATGAAATTGCAGGCCTGTGTCCAGGCGCAAGTGCAACGGGTGCAATGAAATGTGAAGATGGCGCTGTTCAGAAACCGAACGATCCTTGCAGCGGGATCGAACAACTGAACTCCAGGTTGCGATGAAACGAGCGGTCATCGCTGTGGGTCAGGACGTGCCATTAGATTGTGAGAATCGTGAACATCGGGAAATCGCTAATAGTGCTGATGAGCGTCGTCAGCCTCGCCGGGCAGCCACCGCCGCCGGCGCGAGGCCCGGCCCCGCCGCCCCCTGGACCAGGGGGGCCGCCTCCTCCGGGTGGCTGGCGAGGCGTGCGACAACGGCTCACCGACGCTAAACCAACTGGAGAAGCACCAGGGAAAATGCTCGCGCTCGCCCGGACTTATCTGGAAAAAAGCGAGAGTCTGCAAGTCGGCTCTCCCTTTGCAGCAACCCGTATTCTGGGCGCGGCGGATGCACTCATACGCGCGGCCGAGCACCAGCAGCACCTTGAACAAAAGGAGGGGCCACCACCTCCGAACAGTGCCGAGATCACCCGTCATGTCGATCGTGTTTACTTCCGTCTGCAACAGGCAGACTACTTCGTCAAGCAGAGCGGCGATCCCAATGCCCAGACCATCGCAGGCTTCGCGCGCCAGTACTATCAGAGCGCGCTGCGGGCATCTGACAAAGGCGACCTCCGAGCGGCCGATGAATGCGCCAAATCCTCTGACGAACTCATGCGGGCACTGGAAAATCTCGCTCTGTCCACGGCGTTGCCGCCACGGTCTGCTCCGGAACCTCGAAAACCATGAGACGCCTTCAGCTCCAATTGGTGTTTGTACTCCTGGCAGCGATTTCTGTGGCTGCGTTGAGCGCAATTCTCATCGTCAGGTCGATCCGCGGGGCCGAGAGAGTGGTACTCGGCGACACACGGCGCGTTCTTTCGGCCGCTAATGCAGAACTGGAGCTTCAGTATTCCGAACGGGCCAACGCTGACTCGTCTTGGGCGACCCTTCCAGACGCGGCGCGTAACATCTCGCTCCGAGCGGTTTCGCAGGCTACGTTGCGATCCTATCCTGGCGTGGAGGGTGGCTATTCTGTGGGCGGCCGAATCCTCGGCTACTCCTACCCGACGCATGGTTCCGGGAATCCCAAGGTAGACGTTCCCGAAGCGGAAAGGCCGGCGATCGAGAGCACCATTCACGATGCAGAGAATTCTGGTAAAGGTGAGAGGGTTCTTCGCGGCTCCCGCGACATCGTGGTGATCGACGCTGTTTCTCAGCGCGATCACGTTGCCTGGACGATGAAGCGACTCGCCGGGGTTACTGATGCTGCTGAAACCCGCCGAACTTTCTTGCTCATCGGTTTGGTTATCGCAGCACTAGTGAGTGTTATCGGGACGCTGGCCACTGTAATCGGGCTCCGAAAGGGGATCGCCGAAATCCAAACCGGACTCGCTCGGTTGGAAACTGACTTCGCCTTCGACCTGCCGGTCAGCGGCGGCGAACTGGGAAGCATCAGCCGCTCTGTCAACCGCGTGGCCGATACTCGAAGAAACCTTGAAGCAGCTTTGCGGCGAGCGGACCGCCTGGGCGCGATTGGACGGATGGCCGCAAGCATGGCGCATGAGATTCGGAATCCGCTCAATGGTATCCGGCTCACAATGCAGATGCTGAAACAAAAGCTCGGAAGCGCGGTCGGAAACGGCGAGATCCGCGCGAGCGACCTCGATCTGGTCATCGGCGAAGTCGATCGTTTAAATGCTTTGCTCGGCGACCTTCTGGCCTTTCGGGAGGCACCAAGGCCCAACATGGAAGAGCAAACACTCCTGCCGATTATGGAACGTTGCGTCGAACTGTTGGAACCCCACGCGCAGGAACGCAATGTCGCGATCCGCATTCTGGCGAATAACCCGGATGCGCAAGCTGCGGTCGACGCGAAGCATCTCACTCAGGTCCTTACGAACCTGATTCTGAATGCCCTGGCGGCCGTACCTGAAGGAGGAACCGTCGACTTGCACCTGGTTCGGAACGGCAGCGGGTTCATGATCGATGTCCACGATACGGGACCGGGTGTGCCGCCGGAATTGCGCGAGCACCTTTTCGAACCCTTCTATACAACCCGCACTGAGGGTAGCGGGCTGGGCCTGGCGGTTTCGCGCGAATTGATTAACCGCATGGGCGGGACGCTGGAATATCGGGATGGCGGAAAAGGCGCCACTTTCGCGATCCATTTACCTGCCGGAGAATTTTGATGATCAAAACCGTTCTGGTAGCTGAAGATGAACGGGCTGCGCGCATCTCGCTTACGGCGCTCCTCGAAGCCGCAGGACTTCGCGTCGTCCCCGCAGAAGATGGAAGAACCGCTTTGTCCCTTCTGCTCCAGGAGGAGCCGGACGCAGCCTTGCTGGATATCCGAATGCCTGGCATCGACGGCCTGGAAGTGTTGCGCAAGGCTCGCGAAGGAGGTTCCGATACCGCCGTGATCATCATGACTGCCCACGGCGACAGCACTGCCGCCATCGATGCCATGAAATTGGGAGCCTTCGACTACGTTGCTAAACCAATCGATTTCGAGACGCTGCTGCCTCAGCTTCGGCGTGCCATCGAGCACCGTAAATTGGCCAGAAGTGCGGCAGGGGAGGGTCGTGACAGCAACAGGTCGACCGCTGTTCCTCAATCGGCGATGATCGGCCATAGCCTGGTGATGCAGGATGTCTACAAACGCATTGGGCAGGTCTCAGGCAGCGACGCGACGGTCCTTGTCCGCGGTGAATCCGGAACCGGAAAAGAACTTGTGGTCAATGCAGTCCACCACAACAGCGCACGCGCTCGCGGCCCTCTGATCAAGGTAAACTGCGCCTCCATCCCGGAAACGTTGTTGGAATCCGAGCTCTTCGGACATGAGAAGGGAGCCTTCACGAACGCGATGTACCGCAGGGTCGGCCGCTTCGAGGAAGCGCATCAGGGAACTCTTTTCCTGGATGAGATTGGCGAACTCGCGCCTGCCCTGCAGGCTAAGTTGCTGCGTGCTGTTCAGGAGCGGACCATTGAGCGGCTGGGAAGCAACGTTCCCATCCGGGTGGATCTCAGGCTCGTTACCGCCACAGCGAGAAATCTGGAAGAGGCTGTCAGCGAAGGGCGCTTCCGCGAGGACCTGTACTACCGACTGAACGTGGTGACGATTACGTTGCCGCCACTGCGTGAGCGGCGCCAGGACATCCCGTCCCTCGTCGACTTTTTTCTGTACCGCAGCGGAAGACCTGTCTCGATGACGCCGGCGGCACTTCAGAAACTGTGCGCGCACAACTGGCCAGGCAACGTACGTGAGCTGGAAAACACGGTCGAAAGGGCGCGCGTACTCGCCCCAGCCGGAGTCATTGACGCAGCCGAGATTCAATTGGCGCAGCGTGTGGACAGCATTCCCGTTCACTGGGCTCACGCCGTGCCGATTGAGGCCGGCTGGAAGAAGTGTGTCGCCATTCTCGAGCGATCCATGGTGGAACGTGCAATGACGCTTGCCGGAGGGAATAAATCAAAGGCCGCGGAGATTCTAGGTATCCACCGCCGTCTCCTTTACGAGAAGCTAAGGGAATTCGGCATGATGGCGGAGGGTGAAAGGGGCGAATGAATCCAAAGAAGTCAGACGTGTGCCGGTGCAGTTGTGGGTGAAGACGTTATCGTCTCGCGTGTGCTCTGGTCCTTTGTTTCGGGCATGAAGAACGCGAAGAATATGAGGCCAACGGAGGCGATCCCCGCCAGTCCAAGAAAACCCGCGTTGTATCCTAGGGACTTCACCACGAAGCCCGCCAGGAAGTTACTTAGGAACGCGCCCGCTCCGAGAGCTGCCTGGATCGCGCCCTGCAACAAGTTGAATCGTCCCGTTCCTTTGGCTAAATCAGAGATGATGATGACCCACAGTACGCCGAAAATGGCGGCGCCCACTCCGTCCAGACTTTGAACCGCGATCAAGTAAACCGCGCCTTTGCCGAGCGTATAAAGAACGCCCCGCAGAGCCAGGACAGCAAAGCCAGCCAGAAACAACGGCTTTCTTCCCCAACGGTCAGCAAGTTTTCCGGTCAGGATCGCCACCGGGATCATTACCAACTGCGCCGCAACGATACAGGCGGACATGTACATCGACGATGCTCCGTCTTTACCTTTCGACAGAAGTTCGCCAACCAGAGGAAGCATGGCTGCATTGGCGAAATGAAAGAGGACGACCGAAGCGGTGAAGATCAGAATCCTTCGATCGGCAAGCAGATCGGAAAGGCTGGCGATCCGCGGAGCCTTCCGGTCATCCTTGTTTAGACCGTCGCCCTCGTCGGCGGCCCGTGCCGCTTCGTTGTCAATGTCTTCGTCGCGAATGATCCAGGCGGAGATCACTGTACCTGTTGCGAACAACGCGGATGCGTAGAAAATCCACTGCTGGCCGAAGATGGCGCCGATGCCGCCTGCAAGCACCGCGAACACAACGTTCCCCGCGTGATTGAAGCCTTCATTTCGGCCTGCTCGCCTCGATAATTTCGGTTTCCCGACAATCCCCAGCGCAATAGCCGCAATCGCGGGGGGAAAGATTGCGGCGGTCAGGCCAATGACAATTTGAACGGCGACTTCAGAGGGGACATTTCGGGCCAGGACGATCGCCACACAGCCAGCCGCAACCAGCATCGCGCCGAAAATGACGAGCCATTTCTTTTTGGTTGAATTATCAACCAGCCAGCCGGCGGGAACCTGCGCTACGACACCGGCCACCGCTTGAGCCGCGACTACAATGCCGACACTGGCGGGGTCCCAATGCCTTGTGGCCGTCAAGTAGATGGCAAGGAAGGGACCGATTCCGGTGGCCACGTCCGCCATGAAGAAGTTGACCCAATCTAGTCCCTTCAGGCTGCGCTCTTGGTTGTTATTTCCCATGGGGAATTACCTGGCGTGCTTCTTCTTGGCTTTGCCGTGCCCGATAGCGGTTCCGTTGACTTCCTCGGCCTCGATCACAAAACGCCCGTCCGGCATGGGCTTCGTTGTGCCGCGAGCTTCGACGGCCATGCCGACCACCAGACCGACGGCCTGCGCGCCCTCGGGCTTGAGATGGAGGAAATCCCCGGATTCGAGAATTCCTCCATTGACCTCCCCATGAAGCGCGTAGTTCAGTCTCCCGATCCGGCCCGAGAATTTTCTTGGTGGATGACGGCGCTTATCTGCTTGCCGGACGCCGTTGTCCACGACGCGAACCAGTCTGAATACCTTATGTGCGGGCGAACCCCAAGGCTCCTCAGCTTCCACTTCGACGGAGATCTCGCTGTCAGGTGCCCAGCCATCGGCGAAACTATGGAGGTGCTCCTTGGGTAAATTGACTTGTACGACATTTTTACCCGACTTGAGCAGAAATCCTTCGTAGAACCCTTTCGGGCTAATGTTCATGCACTGCAGCGTCCCTGTTTTCGTCACGCTCGTAACAACGGCACGTCTGGGTCCGGGTAAAGACGGCCTCGAATCAGGTCAGTGTTTCCGGCGCGTGTTCGCTAGCCGAACATCTATTGTTCGGTTTACCTACAGAGCTGAGTTGGCAGTTGGTTTAGAGACCAGTACCTCGAAGGAAGAAGCGGCCCGATCTGTTTGGCCATACTATTGCTCCCCGAGGAAATCTGCGTTCGCCGAAAACCGAAACAAAATCCAATTCGAGCGGTTCCGGATCCGCGTTGAAAGCCCCAGGAGGGGACCGCTCATGACCAAGAAGAGTATTCGCGTGATGGTAGTCGAAGATAACGAGGCGACCGCCTATCTGATCAGACGGACTTTTTCTGATCGGGGAGAGAGGGTCGATTGGGATCTATGTTTTGCGAAGGATGGCCAAGAGGCGCTGGACTGCTTGTTCCGCAGAGGCCGGTACGTCGACGCTGCCGTACCCGACTTCAATTACGGGACTGGAATCTTCCTAAGGTGAGTGGAAAGGAAGTTCTCCGGCTACTCAAGAGCGACGAGAAGTTGAGGACGCTTCCGGTGCTCGTTTTCTCCGCATCAGAAGCGCATGAAGATATCCATGCAGCCTATGATGGTCAAGCCAATGGCTACGTCCCAAAACCTGCGGATATGGATGGCCTGTACGCTGTCATTGACAGTATCGAGTCGTTTTGGGTGCATACCGCTCACCTTCGCGGAGGCGACAGTGACCCAGGGTGAAGAAACGGAGTGCAGAGAAAAACCGCGGCTGATGGCTGAATACGAGAACTCGACCGCGAGGTTCCTGGAGGCGGTGCAAGAATTGCACCGCAAGATGGGGACTTCTCCGAAAGAAGTGTATGAACGTCTCGACCGTGCCGCGAATGAAGCTCGGTTAAGGTCAGAGTACGCCCGCCTCTCGCTTGAAGAGCACATTGCAACTGACCGTTGTTGAACATCCGTTTCGTGTGTGTCGTATGGTGGTGACTTCTACGCCTTCAGCGTCACGAACGTCTTGATGCCGACGGCATCTAGAATCTCCTGGAGTCGGGATATGGCCACGGTTTGATATTCCGTCTCCTCGTAGCGGCTGACCACCTGTTTGCTTACGCCGAGCCTGTTAGCGAGCTCAGTTTGACTAACTCCCTTTGCAATCCGCATCTTTGTGATGAACGGCGCAATCTGATCCAGGCGTTCGACGTTTGGAAGAGTTAACTTGCCAGACCTGAGGTGATCGTATTCGCGTAGCTCGTCCTCGAGCTGGCGGATCATGCCCTCGTAGCTGCCCCGAACTGCAGGGCCGCGCTTGCCGGTCATTTCTCGCTCCGTTTTGGCAAGTGCTTGCCGAAAGCCATTAATCTGAGCCGCAGTCCGTTCTCTTTGTGCGTCGCTCTTGATCATTATGATTCCGACCTGACGACCTGAATTACGCCCCTCGGCAGCCCTTCTCGATCCTGCCGGAAGAACTCCGGAAATCCGACCATCGGTTTTGCGCGCATGGCCGGATGGATGAAAAACTCTACACCGTGATCGGCCCACATCCGCCACTTCCATTTCCGAAGTTGGGGGACCAGCGTCATCTCGAAATCGATTTAATAAGGGTCGATGCGATCATAGACGCCGACGTCCGGCTCGAGCCAGTATCCATCCACATCGCCCGGATCGGGTTTCTCCGTGCAGAAGCTACCGTCGATGAAAATGTGTTCAATTCCAGCACTCCAAAATGCTCTGACTGCGAGTCGCAACCCTTTCAAGA